>Ga0078972_1000815_pt1 | contig 127639 bp, 88 predicted proteins | sample YelNatPaOPGAMG01_FD_67568 | JGI IMG/M metagenome (GOLD analysis project Ga0078972, IMG submission 67568) | Hot spring thermophilic microbial communities from Obsidian Pool, Yellowstone National Park, USA - OP-RAMG-01 (SPADES assembly) (version 2) | ecosystem: Environmental > Aquatic > Thermal...
AGGCCATCCCCCCAAACCTATAGAAAGGGCAGTTAAAACACCTGATATGTCATTTCTCGTTATTGTCTTATCGTGAGTCATTGTAAGTAAAATTCCACCAGTTCCCCTCGTGACCTCGTTTTCAACAATTCTGTTTCCTGAACTTGAATGATAAATTATTACTCCTCCTTCTTCCGCAGGTCCTTCTATAGTTATTGCATCGTTATCAACATCTATTGTATTTCCTGAAACTTCATTTTCCATTGAAGAATCCCAGAGAGCTATTGCCCAGAGTGACCCTCCAGTTATTTGATTATCGGAAACAAAAGAATTACTCGTCCCCTGAAAGAGAATTCCAATTAAATTATTCACCAAAACATTTTCATTCAAAACAACTGTATTTGTCCCGTATGCCCCGATTCCGTATGCATAATAACTCTCCTCGCTCCCAATTCTGCAATTTCGAACAACCACTCCAGTGGTACCTGAAGGAATTAAAATTCCTATTCCAGAACCTCCATACACCGCAGGTGGATTAATAGAATGCCCATTACAATCTAAAATCCCTCCTCGAAGTTCAATCTCACCCCAAATATCCATGCCAAGAATGCAAACATCTCCTTCCCTTTGCCCATAATAAGAGCATTCGTCTATATCCTCACCCCCGCCAATAACAATTGTTCCTTCTTCTGGTTGAATCCAGATAAGAGATGGATTTGATAAATCAATTGAAAGAGTAATCTCTCCTCCATCAAGGGGTGTTAGTAATCTATGAAAATCATGAGAATTTATGTAAACATGATTTTCTCCATCTACTGGAAGACCAGAAATTGTAACATCTGTCCTTTCTACTGAATCAGCCTCTGCATAGAAAGATACAAACGACGGAGAAACAAAAAGCCTCCCAAAAACTGAATCTTTAGTTCTGACAGAAATTCCGTTTGCAGAAAATTCAGTTCCCTTACCAGAAAAAACTGAAGGAGTTGATACAATCCCATAGATTGAAAAATGACTTATCGAAGCAACTAAAGAAGATGTTTCAGGGTTATATTTGCTATCGGAGAGTATTTTCCATGAGCCATTTTCATAAAATGCAAGACGAAGTGATTCTTTTTTCACTCCAATTGGAATTTTATCGTCGGGAATAAAAAGGGAAACTTTTACTGGAATCTCAAACTCCATTCCTTCAGGAATAAATTTAAATGTTCTTATACTTCCTGCAATATTATTTTTTAATTCTTTGACAGAAATTTTTCGAATTAATTCCTTATTTCTAACTTCAGAATTTATTGAAATAGAAATACCCTCTTTTTTGAAAAGAATTTCATTTTTAAAATCCCCATTCAATTCTTTCATGATTTTCGATTTATTATCATGGCAGGCAATTAATACCAGAAAAATCAGAGCAATTACTGGAGTTATCCTGTGTTCTGTGTTCTGTGTTCTGTGTTCATTTTATCCCTCTTTAATTATATTTATTTTAATACCTAATCATTGTCAAGCAAAAATTTTTAAAAACTTGCAAAGAAAGCCAAACTACTGGCGCTTTTCGGTAAGTTTAGAAAAAATTTTGCGTTTCAAATGTGCTCCTTAGAATTTTTTTCAAGTTCAAGGAGAATCTCCGCAAAAGTCGGATCAAACTCTGCTTCAAACTCCATTAGGGCGCCTGTTAATGGGTGCTCAAACTTTATCGTATGAGAATGTAATAAAGGGCGCGGATTATTACCAAAAAATTGCGCAAAAAAATCATCTATTTTTTTCCTTCCGTAAAAAGTATCACCCACTACAGGATATCCCGCCTCATTCATGTGCACTCTTATCTGGTGCGTTCTCCCAGTATCAAGAACAACCTTCAAAAGTGAAACATTTTTTGAAGAAAAAAATTTTATATTTTCGAATCTGGTTATAGCTTTTTTTGTGCTCCGAACTTTTCCTGAAAATTTTTTTCTCTGAGTTGGATGTCTTCCATAGGGTGTTTCTATTTTCCCTTTTTCAGGGGGGCATCCATGGACAAGCACCTTATATTCTCTTTTTATTTTTTTCAACTTGAACATCTCAGAAAGTCGAGCATGAGCAATTTCATTCTTTGCAACTATCATAACTCCACTTGTCCCCTTGTCGAGCCTGTGAACAATCCCTGGACGAAACTCCTCTCCTCCACTTATCGAAGAACAATGAAAAATGAGAGCATTTACAAGGGTCCCCTGATAATTACCAGCACCAGGATGAACCACCAATCCTGCAGGTTTATTCAGTACTATCAAATCACTATCTTCATAAATTATATTGAGAGGAATATCCTGAGCAACCGGGAACGCAGGTTGAGGAGGGGGTAAATGAATCTCCACTAATTGCCCTGCCCTTACTCTTTTTGATGGTTTTACATTAACCCCATCAACTTTTATATCTCCTTCATCAATGAGTTTTTTTATTCTGCTTCTGGTAAGGCATTCTTTAGAAAGCGATGCGACTGCAAAATCTATTCTTTGTCCTTCAAGTTGGGGAGTTATAGTTAATTTTAAAAATTTACCCTCTGACATAAACAGTGCTGGCGGGAAAAACTTAAAATTCTTCCATCAAATCAATTTTTGCCCGCACTCCGGACAAAACTTTGCATCAAACTTTACCTCTACCCCACACTTCGGGCAGAATTTCTTACGAGGTTCAAGTGGTGCCCCACACTCGGCACAAAACTTACCAGGCGGAACCTCCTTATGACAAGCAGGACAGACAATTAGAGCAATCCCCGCAGCAGGAGATGGTGGATTAGGAATACTTGGCTGAGGATATCCTGCCGGTTGTGCGGTACCCTGCCCTGCTGGGGGAACCCCACCCCCTGCTTGCTGTTGTTGTAATTGCTGACCAAACATCTGAGCCAGCCCAAAACCCACTCCAAGCCCGGCACCTCCCAGAACAGCACCCCCACCTTCTCCCCCTCCTCCCTTAGCCATTCCTTCACCTGCTCCCATAAGAGCCTTACCTCCAGCAAATTGCTGGAATTGTCCAATACCACCAGCCATTCGAATGTAAGCAGCATCTGTATAGAGTTTCTTGAGGTTTTCTCTATCTTCATCATCCATAGTAATTACAAAATTACCAAGTTTCATCACCTTAACACCATAATCCTGCATGTGAGGAGTAACACCAATAACTACATCCTGCTCAATTTCTTCGGTATAAGCACCAGAAGTAACATCAAGAATTGGCCAGTGTTTCTTAACCAGTAATTCGGCTATTCTATCCCTGATTACCTTCAGTGTTTGCTCCCTGAACCACGAGATAAATCCTTCATTATCGTTCTTTGCCATGCCAGCAAGTCCGATTATCAGTTTTGCTGCATCAAACACCTTTATTGAAAATGTCCCATGAACCATCGTCTGAACTGGCACTCCACTTTTGGGGTCTTCTACCGCACCAATTTTTCCCCCGAATTTTAAATTTGGATATTCTCGAGTCAGAACAAAATAAACCTCTGCCTTAAAGAGATTACCACCAGTAAATGAATCGACAAGATTCGAAAGAAAAGGAATATTATAAGAAGTCAGAGGATACCTTCCCGGTTGAACAAGTCCATGAACACGACCATCTCTAAAAAAGACAGCCACTTCGTCAGAATCAACTGTCAGTTGACTGCCAAAAGGAACTGTTTCATCTGGATGCTTATAAATTACAAATTCTTTTGCCTCATCAGGGCGTGCGATCATCATTTCCCGAACGCCCTTGCGTATAAAACCTACCATTTTTTTCTCCTTTCTATCATTTTAAATTTTAATTAATAAAATATTTCTCGTATATTATAAATCAAAATAAATGACGATGCACTTAAAAAAATATTTATTATATTAAAATATCATTTTTATCTATGTTTCTTTTAATTTTTTTCAGTATTTTAGTTGAAGGGGAACCAAAATAAGAACTTAAATTATAGAAGGGAGCAAGTGATTTACCTCTGGATATAATTTCACCCCCTGATTTCAAAACAAGACTTGATAGCTTTTTCTGGAAATCTTCTTCTATCCCTTCCTTTTTATAATACCATGAAATCTTACACCCTTCCGGGAAAAAATCACTTATTTTTGTAGCAACAATGTGCTCCTCCAATTTCTGCTGTACATCAGCCACAATGTTTGAAACTGCTTCCCAATCACAAATCGAGCATATCACATCCAGATCATTAGGCGTTAATTCATACCCAGATGGAGGTCTCAAAGTTTTAGTGGCAAGGAAGTGACGCCCCCTTGCAATAATTCCTCCACCTTCAACGATAAAACGTTCAATCCAGAATACGATGGCATCTGTTATTGCCTGCTCCCCATCAACACCAAAAACAATAAAATTTTTCTCATCTTCTGCCTCCTGCTCACTTCCCTCCTTTCTCCAGCCCTCTACATAAATTCTCGAAACAGAGGGTCTGATACCCGAATGAATAACCTTTCGAGCGCAATTCACTGCTGACTTCAAAGATTCGAATGATCCCGCGATAATTCTACTCGATACAGGTTGCTTCCAGACCTTGATTTTAAATGAAGTAACAATACACACAATGCCATGAAGAAAAATGAAAAATCTTGCGATGTCCTGCCCGGTTCCCCCACAAGGCAATGGCGCATTAAAAGACACAATTTTACCATCCGGAAAGACAACCTCAGTTGATAAAACACTGGCTCGAGGTTTCCCGTAAAATATCGAAGATTCGGAAAGAGTGATATCTTTAACAAATTCCAAAAAATTTATCTCCTCATTCAAATTTGAGACAAAATTATAAGTTAAATCATAATCACTCAAAGACATCTGAAGTTTTTTCATTGGAATATGTGAATGAGCATCAACAGTTAAATTTCTGGTATCAACTGACACTAATTCATTCATTTTTTCCATGCATATATAAAGTATGGGACATGTAATCTGATATTTTTCTAATTCAAAATTGCTTAAAGTGCTGATTTTTGCTCCAAATTTTGAAGAAATCGAAAATGTTTCAGAGATTTCCCTCGCGGAAACCGGAAATACTTTCCACCCATTATCCATAGATTTCAATCTTTCTCTGAATACACCATTAAGAGACCTTTCAATTCCAATAATTGAACTCATTTTAATTCATTTCCTCTTTTGCAAAATATATTCTCCTGCTGCCATGGCAGAAGCCATTCCATCACCAGCCGATATAACAGCCTGTCTACTACGCATCCTTCTCAAGTCACCCGCTATAAAAAGCCCCTCTACTCCTTCTACCCTCCCATCAAGAGATGAGGGAGGATTTAAACCTTTCAAGAGTTTATCTTCAGGTATTCGCCCTGTTGCCTCGAGAAGGAAATCCGCATAGAACACACACTTTTCTCCAGAACGGTTGCCCCAGAGTTCCACTCCACGAGTAGAAAACCGGACAAATTCAGGTAAAAATGATGGCTCTATTGAAATTTGAGAAAACATAAGAGCCCTTTCAACAAGAATTTTTAAAGCCCTGGGATGTTCTCCTCTGAACAATATTTTAACTTGCCAGCCCGAAGATGCCAGAGAAATAGCATAATCAAATGCAGCATCCCCTCCTCCCAATATCATAACGCAAGAGGGTTTAATTGAACGAAAGTTAAGAAAATTCGATGTCTTCCTCCATGACATTTCAATGTCACCTTCGCATCTTAAGACTGATTCCTTCGGCTTTGTTCCGGTAGCAATGATGAGAGTTCTGGTTAAATACCTCTCACCATCATTTGTAAAAACCACAAAATTACCTCCATCTTTAACCCAATCTGTAACTTCCGCCCTTTGAGGAAATACTCCGAATGAACGCAACTTACTTATAAACTTTTCAGCGAGATTCACACCACTTATGCTTCCTTCTATACCAGGGAAATTTTCTATGCAATTAGCATGTAAAAGGAGACCCCCTGGCTCATATCTTTCAAAAATTCTTATATTGAAACCCATTCTTGCGAGTTGAAGGGAAGCTGTCATACCAGCAGGTCCCGCCCCAACTATTATTGAATCAAATACATTCATGTTGAATCATAAAACAATTATTAAAAACCATCTTATTATGGATATGTTACTAAATTACAAATATTTAAACAAAGTGCTCCATTCTGTAAATCCTGTTATAAAACTTTTGCTCAAAATGAGCAATTCCTGCCCATATCAGAAATGGAAATTTTCCTTTAATTTGACCTCAGGTAATACTTTGTATTACAATATAAATATGAATACAATTACAAAAATAAAAACAAAGGTCAAACTTTTAATTTTTCTTCTAATAATACTTAACGCGTGCGGATATACCATAGTTCCGCCTGCAACTTTAAACTCGAAATCACCTGATAATATCGGAAAAATGGAAAAAAACAAAAATGTGTCGCAATACATCGAACAACTAACCAAAGACTGGGAAAATACTCTATCTCCATCCCAATCACAAACAGACATAAACACCGCCTCAAATTCCTTTACAGACAAACATCAGGAAGCCCCTTCAAAAGGGGTATCTAACTTACCAGAACCTCCATCCCTTTACAGCGAAGTAAAATTCCAGCCACTGCAAATTCCTGAAGAAAAAGATGATGATGAAACCACGGTTGAAATACAGGAAGGCGATGACGCTTCACTGTCCATTTATCAATTAAAAGCTGTAGAAAAAAGTAATCAAAATGACATGGAATTCTTCGAAGCATCCTCCTCAAAAATTTCCTTGTCATTTCTTTCACAAACTCCAGTTATTGAAGAAAAAAGGGTTAAAGCAAAATCCATAGAAGAAATTGCGATAGAAAAACTTTTGAAGAAAGCCACAAATAAAAAACCGAGAAAAACAATCATTATCCATGCTCCAGACAAAATTGAAAACCTCGTTATATTGTGGAATCCAAACACACTCGAAGCACTTATTTTCGATGCTTTCCTTGATGAGAAAACATTATATGAGCCAGCAATTGCTGCTATGAAAGATTTTTTAAGAGATAGAATCACGCAGGAATCAGTTGATATTCATCCAAAATTAGTCAGGCTTCTGTATGAAATGGCTAAGAGTTTTGGTAATGTCCTTTATGTAACTTCTGGATACAGACATCCCGGTAACGGCACAAAACCAACTTCCTACCATGTAAAAGGAATGGCAGCTGATGTCAAACACCCTGAAGTGTCGGGCGAGGAATTGATGGAATTTGCAATTGCATGGGGGGCTGGGGGAGTGGGGCTTTATCCTGAAAGCAACTCAATACATGTTGATGTCCGAGAAAAACCATATTACTGGAAAGAAACAAAAGAGCATAAATTAGTGGCACTCGGAAGATAAGCTTTTCTTATTTTTTAATGAATACCAATAGGGTTTTGAAGTGTGGTAAGATAAAATTTTTTATTGACATTTTTTAGTTTTGATAAAATATATTGAACATTATGATAGATTTACTGCCGGATAGTTTCTTTACATTTAATTTTAATGAAGGAAAGATTGCCTACACAAACATTAAAGACCAGGCAATTATAATCCCTGCATCAGCACTTGTAGAATGCGAAAAAATTAGATTATCCGAAACTTCCACCAATCCATTTTATCTCTTTGGAATTTGCATAGGGAAATATTTCGGTTCGATGCTCAATAAAGCGTTTGATGGTAAAGGGATGGAAAGTGATATTCCACCTGAAAAATTTCTCGACACCCTAAATACTATAACATCTCTTCATGGATTTGGGCTAATAAGCATGGAAAACTGGAGCGATGTCTTAGTTTTTGACTGGCAATTTATGAGCAGGAGTGATGTTTCAATTACTACTTTTAAGGAAGGTTTTCTTGCAGGAATATTAAAAGAATTTTCCGGTAAGGATTTCGAGGTAACTTCAGTTGAAAACGGCTCAGGCTCAAAAGGGAAATTCATAGCAGGCAATCCGAAGATGATAAAATCCACAAGACAATGGATAGAAGAAGGAGCAGGAATTGGTGAAATTATAGTCAGGTTGAAAAATGGCTTGCATTTAAAATAAAAATTTAACCAATAAAAGAATTGGAAATAAAAATGGTTACTCCAAATGAGAAAAAAATAGAGATTCTTGAAAAGCTTCTTGTAAGGGTGCAAACGAGACGACGCGAAAAATCCCGAATCATGGTTTCCACGGCTTTAGAAATTCCAGGAAAAGCCGAAAGGGGAGAAGAAGAAATCCCATATATTCCTGAAGAATTTGAGGTTAAATCAGAAGTCAAACCTGAAGAATACCCCACACAAGAGGATGTAAAAACAATAGAAAAATTTGAAGGACCTGAAATTGAAGTCGGTGAAACAGAAGAAAAAATTCCTCAGGAACCGTATTTATTACACGAGATGGAGGAAAAAGAATCAGAGGAAGGAGATATTACCGACAGAGTAGAACCGATTCCAAGCATATCCGTAGAGAAACCCGAAGAAATAGAAGAAACAACTACTGAAAAAGAGGAAACGACCCTTCCATGGTTTATAGAACCTGCACCAAAACTCACATCACCTGAGCCTCCACCTCCCAAAACCCAAATTTCCATGCCACTTGCACAGGAGGAGAATATAAAATTGCAGGAAATTGCTCCACAGATTCAGCAAACTCAATTAGAAAAGGAAGTTATTTCAGGAAAGCCTGTAATTAAAGAAGGAAAACCATTTGCAATCGTTGGTTCTCCAGCTCTTACCAAAAGAGCTACAATAGGCTCATTACTTCTAAAAGCCTTTACTGTTGGAGAATCTCAGGAATAAACATAGATAAATAATTCCATGGACAGGTGCTCGAGTGGAGTCAAATGCCAACTCCGCTCAAGGACATTGATTCTAATAGACAATACTACAACCACAACCCGGCTTTTCCCCGGAATCAGCAGGTTCTCCGCCGTCTGGTTCAGGGTCTGGATTAGGTATCTCGGATGGGACGCAGGTTCCATCACGACATTCCATACCCGGCTCACAAACTGCATTATTATCTATTACTCCATTACAATCGTTATCAAGTCCGTCACATAATTCCTGGGTGGGCCAAACTGCTCCTTCACAACCAGTCCACTCCCCATCAATGCAGGTTTGCTGTCCTGCTTTGCACTCTCCTTCATCCGTTCCACATGTCCTCGTTTCGCCTCCCTCACAAATACAACCTTCATCAGTAACTCCATCACAATCATCATCAAGTCCGTTACATTGCTCCGGTTGAGGGTCTACTCCACCATAACAACCACCCCATGCTCCTCCAATACATGTTTGCCTGCCGGGTCTGCAATTTCCTATACTAATACCACAATCCCTCTCATCTCCTTCAGCACAAAGGCACCCTTCATCGATTGTTCCATCACAATCGTTGTCATAACCATCACAAATCTCCTCGGTTGGATTAACCCCTCCCTGACATTCACTCCATCTTCCACCTGAGCATCTCTGAATGCCAGAACTGCACTCCCCAACATCAATTCCACATACTCTTGTCTGCCCCTCTATACATTCACAATTCTCGTCTACAGTTCCATCACAATCATCATCTACAAAGCCATCACAAACTTCACTTGTAGGCTGACGAGCATCGCAATCCACCCACGAACCCATAACACATCTTTCCAAACCAGAACCGCAAATTGTAGAACATGCCCTCGTTAAATCCTCATCAGTCTGATAATCACAATCGTTATCCAGCCCGTCACAAACTTCTTCAGTTGTATGTCTTGCAATTGTATCCAGAACCGCTGTTAATGTTTCTATGCTATCTGCCATATAATAGCAATTATCTCTTGCAAGAGGGTCGGTTTGCGCAGGATTGCATCCCGGGATATATGTTCCACTTTGATATGCCATTCTGTTTAAAGTAAGAGCATCTACGGAATCCCCAAAACCAACCACATAAAGAGTTGCACCTGTTGCACGCAAAGTTGCTGCTGCATCCACTGGAGTAAATCGTGTCGCAGGGTCATAAGGGTCACACCATTGCCATCCATCGGTAATAAGAATCACTCCTCTTCTTAAAGAAGAATCAGAAAGTGGAGGATAAAGTGCCGCAGCCTCCAGAGATTGTGCCATTGGTGTCCAGTTGCCACTTGCTGGTGGTGGGGTTGATAAATATGTATTAATACGAGAAGAGTTACCGGGTCCAATATCTACAACAACCCTCCCAGGGTTGCATCTATCAGGATTGGGAAAAACCATTAATCCGAAATCTATAGAGGATTCATATCGACCGGTAACGGTTGTAATCGCTATACGAGCAGCTTCCCATTTAGTTTGCCCTGATGGAACATTTCCGGTTACCATTGAACTCGATTTGTCAAGTATTAGTAAAATTCCAGGTTTATCACACTGAGCTTCTGCTTTATTCAAGAAATTTATCAAAAACAAACAAAACAAAAATGTTGAAGCTAATGAATGGAATTTAAATTTCCTGCGGGAAAAAATCATTTTGAAATCCTCCTTCTTTTTATATTTTTTTATTTTTGTGCTCAGTTTAATATTTTAAAAAATTTTATTACCTTGTAATTGTTACTGTATAACCTCCACACGCACTACTACTGTACCCATCAACCCATAAGTAGTATATTCCAGGCTGGAATGTATAAGTTATACTGCTCTGAAGGCTGCAAGAATCATCGTTACAAACGACACCACCACCTGATTGATTGCAAACACTTCTTACATACAAAATCGTATCCCATGAAGTTCCTGTACAGGTATCAAATGTCAATGTCGTTGGCGTATCTACTATAAAATAATAAACCCTGTCCTTACCATCGGTAGTACCGCTGCATCCAACTGTATCAGGATTGGCATCAAACCAGTACCATGGGCAGGTGTTATCTGATAGTGTTGTTGCAGAGGAAACATCGAAATATTGCGGGTCGCCGCACCTATCTCCTTCGAAACTCGGGTCAGTCATGTAAATATCGAAAACATAATCTCCGTATGAAGAAGAAAAATACCCATCAAGAAACACATAGTAAGTTCCTGCAGGTAAATCAACGAGGTTAAGTTCACTCTGCAATCCGTGTTCGTCATCATTGCAGTAAATATCCGTCCCGGAACCGCATGTTCCTGACCTTACATAAAGAACAGTATCAAAGGACGAACCATGAGTTGACATAAAAACATCCTGGGTTGAAGTTGTGGTAAACTTGAACACTATTTCCCTTCCGCTTGCACCTCCACATGTTCCAGAATAATCACCACCAGCACATGTAGTAGAACCTGTAAAACGACCACCACCTGTAACATCAATTGCTGTTGCACAGGTATCTGCAGGACATACCGCGGAAGTAGTGCAACTTCCGCCAACGCAGGATTCAGAACTTGAACAGGTTATGCCACAACCTCCACAGTTGTTTCTATCTGAAGTTGTATCGACACAATACCCACCACATGGCGTATAACCAGATGGACAATTCAAAGAGCAAGTTCCATTATCACATACCTCGGAACCTGTACAGGGATTATTGCAGCGCCCACAGTGCTGGGGGTTTATTAAAACATCAACGCATACCCCTCCACACTCCATAAATTGAGTGCCTGGTTCAGGGCATCTACAACTTCCACTCAGGCAAACCTGGTCAGACCTGCAAGTTGCTGCGCATCTGCCGCAATTTGCTTCATCTGTTTGAGTATCAACACACCTTCCTGAACACAATGTTTGACCTGAAGGACAAACAATACCGCACCTACCATCAGTGCATGATTCACCGGGATTGCATCTTGTTGTGCAATTTCCACAGTGCTGTTCATCAGTCCGCGGGTCAACACAAGCCCCATCACATTCAATCAATGGAGAAACGCATCCTGAAGAGGAGCAACTCCCTGAATTACAAACCTCACTCGCGCCACAGGCATGTCCACAACTTCCACAGTTATTGTGGTCGCTTGAAAGATTTACGCATTGTCCATTACAGTTTTGTAACCCTTCCGGACAATGAAGAACGCAATTGCCGTTCTCACAAACCTCTCCTTGATTACAAACTTTACCACACGACCCACAATTTTCGCTATCCTTTTGTACATCTGTGCAAACTCCGGAACATTTCTGTTGACCCTGAGGACAATCCGTGACACAGGCACCATCGTAACACGCATTTCCACCACAACTATGACCGCAGGTTCCACAGTTATCAGGATTGCTTCGAAGATCCACACAACCAACACCAGGACAATCGGTCTGGCCTGCTGGACAGGAGCCTCCTGTGCAATTACCATTATCGCAAGTTTGCCCAGTAGCACATGCATGACCGCATCCTCCACAATGTCTTGGATTGTATCTTATATCTACCAGCTCACCACCGCAATTTACGAGTCCCTGACACACTCCATTCAAACATGTCTGTCCGGATTGACATGCATGTCCACAACTTCCGCAGTTATTGGCATCACTTCTGACATCAGTACACACTCCATTGCATACCTGATTAGGAGAAATACAATTTGTCGTATTAGGACTGCTTTCTCCTGCACACCCAGTTAGGATTTTAGTAATAAAAGCAATAGAAATCAGAATTGATGAAACCATTAAAAAACTTTCTTTTTTTCTCATCTGTACCTCCTGAAAATGCACATTAGTTTTTTTTTATTATATTACTTTTATTTCATGCTTAGTCAACGAATTTTACACAAAAATTTCGGCATGGTTTAAAAACTGGGCTTGAGAAATCAAGCCCCTACAATAAATTATGAAATTTTACCCCCTTTTTGCCATTTTTGGGGATAATTAATTTCGTTTTTTTTAAACTTTGAAACCGAAAGTTTGAAACTTATATTTCTATCAACCTTTCTATAAAACTTTACGATAAATAAAAATATGAAACCAGATAAACTTGTTATTTATTATATGGCAAATAAGGTAATGGAAATCCCATCACCACCAGAATCAATAGGTATAGGTTCGGCACATGATAACGAATTACGAATCGTCGGAGAAGCAATAGAACCGTACCATCTTGTTATTCGAAGGAGAGGGCGCTGCTGGTTTGCCTTTAGCAGGAGTGGAGCACTTTTTAAAACTTCGGACGGAAAAGAAGCAAAACTCGCCAGACTTAATCTACGCGAAAAAATTTCTGTTGGGAACTACTCCGTCGAAATGGTACCATATAATGATAAAAAAGAAAACACAAATGAAGACGAAAAGGAAAACACAACAACGAGGAAACTGTATTCAGATTTATCTAATTTATCCAATGAAATCCAGCTTGAAATACACCATATGGGATTATCAAAAATCCAACATTTAAATTTTTCCAGTTCAAAAATAACGATAGGGCGCCATACCTCCAATATGGTTATCGTTTCAGATAAATTCTGTAGTTCATTCCATGCAATAATAGAAAAAACAGCAGAAGGATGGTTTATTTATGACACCGGGAGCAAAAATGGCACTTATGTAGATTCAAGAAGAGTCAATGGTTGCAAACTTCACAACGGAACAATTATAGCAATCGGTGAAACAAGAATCGTCTGCAAATTCCCAGATGAAAAGAACACAGAACTTCAATTTCTCCCAACTGAGGGTCTTGCAAAAATTCTTCATACTGCAAGTCTCTTTTCTAAAACCGATTTTCCTGTTCTTTTAAAAGGAGAATCTGGTACAGGAAAGGAAATAATTGCACATTATATTCATTCTCTCAGCGATAGAAGGGACAAGCCATACATACCAGTAAATTGTGGAGCAATCCCTGAATCACTTGCAGAATCCCTCCTGTTTGGTCACAAGAAAGGAGCTTTCACTGGAGCACTTGAAACAAACGAAGGGTATATTGGTGCCGCAGATGGAGGCACACTCTTTCTCGATGAAATCGGTGAACTTCCTTTCCTGATTCAGGCAAAATTACTTAGATTTCTCGATAGTGGAATGTTTATGCAGGTAGGAGAAACAACATCGAAAAAAGCAAATGTGAGAATTATATCTGCTACTAACAGAAATCTCATCGAAATGATTCATTGTGGAAAATTTCGTGAAGATTTATTCCACAGGCTCAATGTACTTTCTATTGAAATACCACCTTTAAGAGAAAGATTATCAGATATTCCACAGCTTTCAAAATGGATGCTACAAAAATTTTCTAATTCTGGAAAATGGAACAAAATAGAAGGTATAAGCGAATCTGCCATTGAAAAATTAAAATCACATCCATGGCCGGGTAATGTAAGGGAATTACGAAATGTTTTGCAAAGAGCAGTAATCAATTCCTGTGGGGGTATCATACAACCAGAACATATAGAATTTGCACTGGATAATGTAAAAAACTACAGAAAAAACACGCCCAACCCGGAATCGCTTCGAAACTTAATGGATACCTGCAACTGGAAAATTGCAAGAGCTGCAAAACTTAGCGGTATTCCAAGAACTACACTCCGCTACAAATTAAAAAAACTTGGCATACAGAGAAACAATTGACATTCAATTCATTATTGAATAAAAAAATAGGACATTTTAAATATCAGGTAAAAAAATGGCTGAAAAGGAAAGCAGACGTGCAAAACGATATGAGGTTGAAGTTGCAGCAGAAATCACCACTCCCGAAGGTATTATTCAGTCAAAAACAAAAAACTTGAGCGAATCAGGAGTTTGCTTTTCAACAAAAAAAATGCTCGCGGAAGGAAATAAATTTCAAGCAAGCCTCTTTTTAACGATAGATGGCATAGAAGATATTTCAACACCATCTCTCGATGTCACAGTTGAAGTTATATGGTCAGCACCTGCGTCGGAAAACGAATTTCTTGCAGGTTGTCAGTTTTCAGAGCTTGATGAAAAGAAAATGGAGCTTTTACGCAGTTTTTTGCGTCAACTTGAATAAAACCAGCACTTTGTTTGCATACAGTCGCCCTATGACTGAGCAAAGTCGTGCTATAATTCCGCTCAGGAGGATTTTTGATTAGCGGAGTGGAAGACCATCTATGTACAATCAGAAATTATTTTTTTTTAACTTCCACTTTATTTCCATGGATAATATCAATCACTGTAATCTCGGGAGGGGAAAGGACTCTAACAGGTGGACCCCAGACTCCAGTTCCACGACTCACATATATAAAATTACCATCTGGAAGTATCCTTAATCCCGGACCTGAGCCATAAACAAGTCTTACAACCAGACTCCATGGAAAAATCTGCCCCCCATGAGTATGACCTGAAAGTTGAAGGTCAATATTCCCGGCAAGCGATTTCTCAGAAAATGGCTTGTGCTTTAGAAGAATGTTAAATTTCCCTTCGCATGCCTCACCCTTAAAAAGATTCGAAAATTCAGTATCTTTATCACCCAGTCTTCTATTTTCGTCGTCGTCAACTCCAATTAAATTTAAAATCCCATCCACACACACCATTTCGTGTCTTAAAACTCTGAAACCACACTCCTGGTGATATTTCACCGATTTTTCAATTCCTGCATAAAATTCGTGATTACCTGTGACAGCAAATTTACCCAATCTGGCTTTGACACCAGAAACAATTCTTTTAAGAAAATCAGGGTCAGAATAGGTACTATCAATCATGTCTCCTGTTGATACAAGAATGTCCGGCTTCAATCCCTGTACGATACTAAAAATCTTCTCAACCCATCTCCTTCCCACCGTAGCACCATAGTGAATATCAGAAACCTGAACAATCCTCACCCTACTAATTCCACTGGGGAATTTGGGAGTGGTAACGGTAATATGTTCGATTTTGATTTTCCTTGCTTCAAAGTACCCATAAACATTAGCAGTAATCGACAAAATAAGGGGAAAATAAAAAGCAAGATATGGAAAAATTTTCGATACTAAAATATTTTGTTTTGAAATTACCTCTACTCCTCTCATACAAAATTTTAAAATCTCAACTGGAATTGAGAAGGAAAAAAATAAAAAAATAAAACCACCCCAGATATAACCAGTCCAGAAAAGAAATCTGGAGAGATGACTCATCCCCAGCCTTTCAAAAAAATGAGCCAGAAGAATACAAAATATCAAAAAAACAATGAAAACGATTGAACCGTATTTTAGCCCCCCGCTCAAATGCAAAACTGATTGTGCCTTCAAAAATGCATAAAAGTTTATCAACGAATACAAGGAAATAAAAATAGAAAGAAAAAGGGAAATGGAAACCAAATTCTTCATTTCTTTCAGGATTTCTTATCTATCTCTCATTCCCCCTATCCTGACCAATGTTACTAACCACATCTATATCAATTGCAAGATCATCATCTCCTTCAGATTCAACACGACCTGCAGTTAAACCTTTTTTTAAAAACTTTCCGGTTTCTTCATCGTCAGATTGAGGTTTCCTCTCTTCACCCGTTTTCCATCTCATAACTTTCCCTTCCTCCATCTCCCTTATAAGTCTTTGCCAGTATGCAAGAAATGTCGTGTATTTCTGGATCTGGACCTGAAGTTTGAACCTCAAGGCAGTATTTTTCATATGAATTTTTGACAACACCCTTATTTTATTTTCCACCTCTTTTTTGAGGACCAGAGGAGGAAGTTTTTCCAATCCCCTGAAATACTGGTCATAAAGAGAACGAAGTCTTTCGAGTTTTATTTCAAGATCCTTTAGCTCAGCTTCATATTCTTTGGGTGTCAATTCACTATCCCCTGATTATCTATTATAAATTTTGTATTACAAGGTCATCAAAATTTACGGGGGAAGACCAATTATTAAAACCAAAATATTCATGCCCCCTTCCTCGAAGTGGCATAGGGTCATCATAAGTCAGGAAAAGAGTATCATCAATCCACCATGATATTTTAGAACCCTTACTTTCAACCTTCATCCTGTAATGTTTTCCAGGCTGGACTATCAATTTTTTTGTGGCTTTTCTATCACTTCCATGCTCATCCATCCTTGCAATTATCGAAAGAGTGTTATTCCATCCACCGAAAATTAAAACATAACCAGTTGCAGTATAGGCACCTTCACCAGTTGAAGTAGAATAACCATCACCAAAAAGCTCAAATTTAATATCCCCTTCCGATGTTTCAGACCATGCAGTAAATGTAATCCTCAAATCAGGTGGCAGCCTCCTTTTCAGCCACAACGGATGATTTTTTGCTCCTGCAACCTTTAAAACACCACTTTCAATATGATAATCCCCACCAGTAGACCGCCAGTTCTCACCAAGGTCATTTCTCGAAAAATCATCCTTAAAAACACCACCAAGCGGTGGGTCTATAGCTTTTTTTAAACAAGCATGACTCATTCCAGAAATCATTACTACTAAAAAATAATTAATAAATTTTTGTTTCCTTAACTTCATGCCCATTTTATAGGTATGATTTAAAAATAATGTCAATAGTCAATCATATCTTGCCACCCTTCAAAATTTTGTGCGCTATTATGTCCTATATGTCATTGTCACCTCCATTTTTACGAAGATAGAATGTCATTCCTGCGAAAGCAGGAACCCATTCCTCCAGCGGGGATCATTTATTTTTCTGGATTCCCGCCTGCGCGGGAATGACTGAGGGATTTACTATTGTGGTCTGTTTTTTATGGAAATAAGGCATGATCATTAGTGCAGAAAAGTGAAGGGTGGCATGTCAATCATATGTTTAAGAATATTTTCATTTTGAAGAAGAACTTGCATCAAGGTTGCTGGCTTTTGAATCATCTTCCGTTTCATTTATTACTTCTATTGAAACTCCCTCCGACTCCAAAGATTCATCAGGCTCAGGTATATTCTTCTCTTCGTCTAATGTTTTACCTTCCTGCACTTCTTTACTATCTATCAATTTATCATCATTATTCCCCTTTTCTTCTACTTTACTTTCACCTTCCTCATCCTCAATACCTTCTTCTAAACCACCCTCTTTTTTCTTTCCTTTTCCCGCAGAAAAATACTTCTTATAAACAGAAGGCTTTACATAAAGTATGATTTCCTCACCCCCCTGAAAAACCCTGTCCATCGAAACATCATTTAAAAGACATATTAAATCCAATTTTACATCGAACTTTTTAGATATTTCAACAACAGTTTCACCCCTTCCTGCTTTGTAAATAACTTTTTTCTTTCCTTCCTTTTTCTGAAGATACTCCTGATGCTCCTTACTCCCTGCCACCATAATTTGAACCTCATCTTCTCGCATCAGAACTGCACTATCAAAATCAAATGACTTATCCACAAAAAGCTGAATCACCATACCTGGAATTAGAGTTCCAAGCGGGTCAATGGCATTCCATGTGAGAATATCCGAAAGATTTACCTTGAAAAATCTTGCTATTTCTACCAGAGTATCCCCTGAAACCACTTCATAAAAAATTCTCGTTTTTCCTTCATTGTTGAATTTATTATGAGGAACTACAACAACTTTTTTTTCCTCCTTTTCTTGCTCCTTCCCCTTTTTTCCACTCTCCCTGACTAAAATCCATGTTCCGGGGAGAATTTTCTCGTTTTTATCAAATTCATTTATCTCACGAATTTCCTTTGTACTACTACCGGTTTTTCGAGCAATCCTTTCCAGAGTATCACCAAATTTCACTTTATACATTTTAAGAGGCTTGAAGTTTTCCCTAACCTTTTCAAATGAACTATTGAAACTTGCAATTGAAACGTACGAAGGAAGCCTTATTGGATATGGAAGAGCATCCGGAGGAACCCTGTTTTTCTTTAATTCCGGATTTAATTTTCGCAAATCTTCAAGCAAAACTCCTGCGGTATTTGCTATCACAGAAAGTTCCACTGGAATTGGTATCTGCGCCACATTGTAATCGATTTGAGGAAGAAATTTAATTCCATCTATACCAAACTCTTCAGGGTTTCTACCTGCAATGGCAACTGCTAAAATTTTAGGAACATAATTTGTTGTCTCCCATGGAAGTGCCCCCTCTATTTCAATGAGCTTCCAGTAATCGTTGGTATTGAACTTTTGAATGGCATCCATAATTTTTAATAATCCTGCGTTATAAGAAGCAAAAGCAAGTTCCCATGAACCCAACTTTGTCTTTAAATCGCGTAAATACTCAATAGCAGCTATTGTGCTCAATTCAGGATTTTTCCTTGCATCAATCCACGATGATTGTTGCAAACCATAAATCTTTGCGGTATGAGGCATAAACTGCCATATACCAACTGCCCCTGCTGAACTTACTGCATAAGGGTCATAACCTGATTCTATCATCGCAACATATTGAACATCGGATGGCATCCCTCTACAATCAAGTTGTTTGCGTATGAAAAAACCATAAATTTCCCTTCTCTCAAACCACCTTACAATGATGGAATGCCATTTTGGGTCTTCTTTGAATTTTTTAAGAAACTTTAAAATCTTTGGATGCCACCTTAAAGGAATGTCTGGCTTAGCTAACTTTGAAATCCATGCGAGTTCATCAGCGGTAAATTCCTCCTGGGTTGTTCCTTTCAAACTTGAAAATATTCCTGAAAACACATCAATGATTGCTCGAATTTTTCTCGTAACAGAAGGAGCAGGAAAAAGCAATTCTTCAAGTTCTCTAACCTCTTTCAAAGCAGGGGATTCTGTTTCATCTTCCTTCTTATTAATTTGAATATTATATCCGAACTTTTTAAGAAGCATCCCTGCAGGATAACCTTTATCTTCAAAACCTGCAAAATTAGGGTCGAGACAACTTTCTGAACCACCAGAAGCATAAATTTCTGAGGTAAAAATCACAACAAACAAAAAGAAGAAAAATCTAAAATTTAGCCCGGAAAGACAAATTTTCAAAGAAGGATAAATTGAAATAAAACAAACCATTTATTAATCGCCTAGTATCCTGCAAACACCTTCCATTGCACATAGCAGGGTTTCATTCTTACCACTTCCACCAATTGCAAGTAAATAAAGTGGTTCCTGGCGATAAGAAAATAGAAGAATCGAAAAATTTATCTCAGACGGCAAATAAGAGACATTACCAAAATTGTTCCTACCCACCTTTAAAAGGACCGGACACATCGATGCCAGTTCATGAAGGTCAAACTGCCCATCCCTGCAAAAGCCACCAATCAAGAGACCATCTACATCAGCAAGTACAATAGCCCGGGATTCGTCTTTTTGAGTTAAAGATTGGAAATACAACTGAATTGCTTCAATAAAATTATTGCTCCTTCGATGCCTTCGTTCAATGTAAATTCTTTTCATATTTAACTCCAGTATTTTTAAAAAATTTATATTTATTATTTTAAAATGTTTTACACTGTTTTCTCAAAAAACTGACAAAAATATTGGGCAATACCAGAAAGAAGGTAAAATAATTATTATGGGAATAACATAAAATACTATAAATTATGGTAAACGCTCATGGGCAATTTTGCGCACCCCCACGAATGAAAATTTAAATCAATGGATTCCTGCTTTCGCAGGAACAGGGTTTTGCATATTGATTTGTCATTTTAATTTTTGATTTCTTACAGGCATAATTTTTTCTCTCTAAATTATCCCCATGAGATTTACTTTAAAAATAATATATGGCATTATCTATTTTTAATTTTCCGATGGAGGGAAAAATGAACAATAAACCTTTTTGGTTAATATTTTTAATTTTTACCAGTTTTGCGTTCTTTAAATCAGGATGTGGGGGAGGTAAGTTAAGGTCTTTCTTCCCTGAAAACAGAGATTGTGACTTTCAAACAGTGCTTGAAAAACTCTCTTCAGCAACAAAAGAGCCGGCAGTTAATGCCAGCCCCGTTATTGCAGTAGTTTTAAATGAAGGTAAAAGGATATCCCTACTTGATTTAAGAACCGGAAAAACATTGTGGGATAGAAATGATATTGAAGTTTCGAGTGCACCTTACATTGCTCCATACGGCGTTTTTTTCAAATCAGGCAATAAAATTATAGCCCTTTCTATCGAAAACGGTAAAACATTGTGGAAAAAAACGATACAGGAAAAGTATCTGTATGGTTTTGCTTTTGACGACAGAACAGTTTTTGTTACAAGTGGAAACACAAATGGCGGTTCCCCCACCACTGGAAGAAAAGGAATCATAAGAGCCCTCAACAGGCAAAATGGAGGAGTTTTATGGAAAATCGAAGCTGAAAAAATGTTAGGAGCCCCTGCAGCAACAGGAGGTATGGTTTTTGTTCCATGGGATAGACAGGCAATTTCTGTTTTAGATTCTCAGAAGGGACGAGAAATTTTCCGATTTATTCGCAAAGATGGTACAGTGGATTTTGTACTGGCACAAAGCGGAACCGTTTTTTACGGTTCTGCCTCTGATATAGTTAAACTTTCGAAGGAAAGCATAATAAATCAAAAAATGCAAAAAAACATAATTAAATTTAATTCAAGCGATATGCCAGGAAGTCCAAGAATTTTCCCGGATGTTTACATGGAATCGAGTTATGCGGGAGGGGCTAAGGCACGAAATCGCCTATTATGGTCAATATCGCAGGAAAAGGGAGATGAAATAAAACTAAATCAGGACAAAATCTATTTTATCTACTATCGTTATGTCATAGCTTTTGATGCAAAAAATAGCAAACCAGTTTGGATTTACATGAGCAATACACAAATTGCCAGTAGTGCTACTACCTCTGAAGGAATTCTATTACTAACTACAGATGGTGCTCTGACTTTTGTAGATGGTCTCACTGGCTCATCAAAAATTTTATGGAAAGAAAATATTTTACCACAAAATGCATTTCTTGAAACCTCGGGATTTACAGAACCCAAACTGGAAAAGAGCGAAACTGATGTGCACAGGGGGCTGGTTGATATGATTCTCGACATAGATACTCAGGTCATCCCTTTACGAAAATTTGGGATGAAACTCCTTTCAACGATGGAAGATGAAAAAGTAACCATGGATCTTGTGCAAATCATGAGCTCAGCGGAAATCCCTAAAACTCTTAGAGATGAAGCAGCACAGCTCCTTAGAATGAGGAAAGGAGGGACGAAATTCCTCATTGACGCTCTCAAATCCCATGCTGATTATCTCGAAAATAGACTTCCACCTCCAGTTGGTGCAATTGCATCAAGCCTGGCTGAAAGTAATGATAAAAAATCTGTTAATTTACTTTTAGAACATCTTCTCGACCCACAAACCCCCTCTGAAGACCTTGCTGAACTTTCTGCAGCAATTATAAAATTGGGAAATAAGGAAAATTATGAACCCCTGAAAAAATTTTTCCTGATGTACCATGCTGATAGTTCAATGAAACAAAATGTAGATGTCATGGTCAATATAGCCCGTGCAATCCTTAAGTTTGGGGGTGAAAATGGGCGAAAAGTAATAGAAACAGTAGCAGGTGATTCCAAAACCCCTGAAAGTCTTAGAATACAACTTTCAGAAATTCTGAAAGAAAAAACTCAAAATCCTGAAGAAAAGGGGAAAGAAGAGGCTAAATAATATGCACTGGGAACCGTCAAACAATGATAATATGCAGATTGAAAATCTTTCAAAAAGGATAAAAGTCTTTGCTGAAAACTTCTCCGCTATCAAAAATGAAATAAGAAAGGTAATTGTTGGAAACGAAAAAGTCATCGAAGGGGTTCTCTATGCATTGCTTGCCGGAGGACATGTTTTATTAGAAGGAGTACCTGGTATAGGAAAAACTTTACTGGTTAAGACCATCTCAAAAGTATTGCAACTTAAATTTTCGAGAATTCAGTTCACTCCAGATCTCATGCCTGCAGATGTAACAGGAACAATGATTCTTTTTGAGAGACAGGGAAAGAAAGATTTTGAATTTTCACCGGGTCCTATTTTTGCGAATCTGGTACTTGCTGACGAAATCAACAGAGCCACACCTAAAACTCAGTCTGCTCTTCTTGAAGCAATGCAGGAGAGAAAAGTAACTGTTCTGGGTGAGTCCCGCGAAATTCCACCACCATTTGTCGTTCTTGCAACGCAAAACCCAATAGAAATGGAAGGAACTTATCCTTTACCTGAAGCACAACTCGATCGTTTCCTGATAAAAATAATCATGGATTTCCCTGGTGAAGACGAACTTCAGACAATAATGGAACGCACAACAATTGGAAAGGAACCTGAAGTATTAAGAGTAATTTCAAAAGAAGAGCTTGATTCAATGATTGAACTTGTTCGCGAAATGCAAATAGAAAATAAAAGCATTTTTCGGTATGTGGCAAAGCTGGTAAAAGCCACTCACCCGGAAAACCCTTCCAGTACACCACTTGTAAAAAAATATGTTCGTTATGGCTCAAGCCCACGAGGAGCTCAGGCACTGATTTTATGCAGTAAAGTAGTGGCTCTTATGGATGCAAGACCCGCAATAGGTCATAATGATTTGAAAAAAGTGGCAAAAATGTGTCTCAGGCACCGTTTAATCCTGAATTTCGAAGGCGAAAGTTCTAATGTTTCAACCGACACCATTATAGACGAAATTATAAACAGAATTTCACCAGATTAAAACAAACTATAAACAACTATCATTTATGGCTGGATAACCTTTGCACCCTTAGGGGGTTTAAACTGAAACTTTTTAGGGTCCAATCCTTTGTTAAACTGAGGGTTTTTGAATCTCATTGTGTTGGTATTTCCAGCATCGTCGATGATAATGGTCCTCTCAACCTGATAATTCTTCTTATCAACAATAAACAGGAGTTTTTTATAGTGAGCAGATACCTTTTTTGGTGTAAGTTCAAGAACGATTTTACCCTGGCTGGCAAATTTTTCATGTTGCACCAGTTTATAATCAAATTCATCTTCAATCTTTCCCTTTCCAACCAAAAAAGTTATTGCAACGGGAAGGTCGGATTCACTGAACGGCTGTTTTGTTACCTGATTTATTGCTTCATCATAAATCCAGATTGATGAACCGTCAGCAATAAAAAGCTTCTTTTCAGGTTTTTGATATTCCCATCTCATTTTCCCCGGACGCTGAATATAAACTTTCCCTGAAGATTTCTTCTCCTCCCCATAAATCTTATGTTTATAAATCTGCTCAAAATCAGCCTGAAAATCCGTTGTTTTATCATAAAATTCCTGTAATTTTTTTACAACAAAAGATGCAGATTCAGCAGAATCACCACTTTTAAGATTTTGACCGTACATTTTTTCATTTTTTGTTTTTGAATCTTTATCCTGAGCAAAGAGATTATCAAAGGGAAGCATAAACAGGGCACCATAAACACCATAAGTAAATAAAAGTTTTTTAAATTTTTTCATGGTCTTACTTTTAAGACTTTTTTACACTTCATTCAATTCAATTTTTTAAAATTTTATGGATAATTTCTTTCATTAACTATAATAATAAAACACCAAGTTTTTCTGCTTCCTCAATTGCATCCTTACCTATTTCTTTACCAAAAGCAACACCTATTGTTTCATGATTCATTGCTTTAGCTATCACTTTTGCTCTCCTGCTTGCTCTTGTTACATCATACTCCTCAACTTTTATAGATACCTCCAGTGCAAGTAAAACTTCCTTTCCATTTTTAAGCATTCCCCTTACAACTAAATCAACCAATAGTGCATCACTTTTATCATCTTCTGAAATTAACTCCTTATCCACACCTTCCTCAAGTTTCATTGCTAATTCTTCCAAAGGAATCACCCTGCATCTTCTAATAAGTTTTCCTAAATATGCTGGTGCTCGTTCTCTTACTGTCCTCTCAAAATCGCTCCCTTTGAGAGATGCCATATCATCCTTCAGTACTTTCACATCCTCTTTCAACAACTCTACATCTTTCTTCAGTATTGCAACATCTTCCTTTAAAACTGCCACATCTTCTTTCAACACTGCCACATCTTCTTTCAACACTGCCACATCTTCTTTTAAAACTGTAACATCTTCTTTTAAAACTGCCACATCTTCCTTTAATACTGCCACATCTTCTTTCAACACTGTCACATCTTCTTTTAAAACTGTAACATCTTCCTTCAACACTGTTACATCCTTTTCAACATTATTAACTTTTTCTTTTAAAGAGTTAAATTCACCCTTTAATGGGTGAAATTCATCCTTTACAAAATCATCAAATTTATTTGAAAAACCTTTAACTTCTGCAGGGAGTTTCAAAAGTTCCTCAGTGAGAATTATTTGCCTCATGGATTCTCGCCATTCAGGTCTTTGCTTCAATGCGTCAAGTATATCTTCAAAAGTAGTAATTTTTATTACCTTTTTCTCATTTTTCTTTTTAATGTTATACATGTAATATTTTACCTCCTAAAGAAGTAGATGCACGAGCATAATCGAAATATTCAATGATTCTGTATTTTCTATAGTTATACTCCTTTGCATAACCCTTAGTTCAATCTATAATTCCAAATTAATTATACATTATAAACCCTCATGGGCAAATTTTGTCCATCCCCCACGAATAAAAATTTAAATCAATACATTCCTGCTTCCGCAGGAATAACTGTTTATCCCCACGGAACTAAAGACTTTAATAGCCTTCCTGTGTCATTCCCGTCCCTGTTTTCACAGGGATAAACTCCGGCGGGAATCCAAAATGGTTTATATGTCATTTTTATAGTAAATTATGGACCATTTTAATTAAAATTCAATTAGTAAAAGTTTTTTGCCACCTTTAAAAACCCTGTTCCAGCTCTTGCCAAAGCAGGAATCCATCCCTGCAGCAGAAATCTATACGCGTACCCTGTCATTCATGCAAAAAAGCTAATGGTGGTAAGGAAGGAAATTCTACTTAAGCGCTTGAATATCAGGTCCTCCTGCTTTTGAATAACAATAAATGCAACCTGAGTAGCACTTCGTTTCTGTATAGGAACCAATATCTTCACTCAAACTGCAAAAGCAATTTTTCCTTTGAGAAGGGTCTTTAACATGAGCTACATTGAATTTCCGGGGATGGAGCTTTGAAGCAAGCTCTGCATCTATACACCTTGAAGGAAAAATCTTTCCTGAAAACATTTTCAAAAGCTTCGGTGTAGCGCATGAAAAAATTTTAATATTTAATTTTTCCGCTACATGCAAAATTTTTTCAAATGATTTTATTATTTCACTTTCTTCCCATGTCGGAACTGAAAACTTATTATATTGTTCGCATAAATTCCCTTTGAGGCTCACAGGAGACGGAAGAGAAACAATGCATGTCCGGATTCCAAGTTGCGCAAAAAAAGGTGCAATCCTTTCAAATAAACCTTGAGTATCAACATCTGGTAGAACAGGGTCGAATCTCCATCTTAATCTCTCGGGCTCACCTTTAAAAAGTGTCACCAATTTATTTAAAAATTTTACTGATTCTTCCCATGACGGGACATCAGGTTCAAAACGACTACCTCCAAGACCGGTAATTGTAAGAAGTAAAAAAGGATTTTCGCTTTTTTCAACATAACTCTTTAAAACACTTTTCGTTAAAAATGCCTGCGGATGCTTTGTCCAGAAAAATATAGAGTGAATGGAACGCCTTATCCTTTTGAGTTTATCCACCATCCACTCCGCATGAAAGCCCGGTAAGTCTGTTCTACGCGATGCAGAAATAATAAGTTTTGGTAATTCCATCATTCATCAAGACTAGAATTATTACTCAAACTAACAAAAGACTCCAGCAAACTTACCAATTTAGCAAATGGAATTTTTAAAGGGCACTTTTCCTGTAATTTTATCAGATCCATTTGACGAATTTTTTCCATTTTGTCTTTTAACATTTGAACATCGCAAACAGACCTTGAATGCATTATTAAATCCGCCATATTTACAGGAAAATGGACACTGAACATCCCGATGGAAGATATATCAGTTTCGCATGAACCACATGAAACACACCCTGACACCTTTTGAAAAATTTCTCTTGCTTCCCTGTCTAATATAAAAAGTCCCTCATTATAAAATCTTTCTCGAAATTTCGGTAATGACAATCCGCTACGCCATGGATAAGAAATAGCAGAAACCACTGCTCCCAGGAAAACATGAATTGCAACATTCAAAAAATTCATTTTTATTCTCTTCTACCCTGATGCATCAAATCCACTAAAAACATTTAATTTCATGGTCAATGCCTGAGCAGAGTCGAAGGGTGGTTCCACTCAACGACCCGAGGGCTAAAAACCAAATATTTCGTTAAAACAATTAATCAACTTTATTCCAAACCCCCTGTTTTTTAATAGCTTTATTACTTTACAATAGTCAAACCAAAATTGCAAACTGATTATTCATTAACCCAATTTACAATTTTACTTAAATAAATCTTGTTTTTTTCAAACTATAATGAAATAATTTACCCATTCTTTTTTTCAGGGAGGAAAAATAAAATGTTGAATCTGTTTGAAGTACTTCAAAGTGAAATAGAAAGGCTTTTTAACCTTGCAGAATTAAAAATATTAGGGGAAGAGTATCTTAACTTAGGTCAAGAAATATTTGGAAGCGAAGATATTGCAAAAATACCCCTGATAAAAAAATTGATTCAATATTGCATTTCAAGCGGTAAAATTGATGCCCTTGTTGATTCAATATTTTTAATGAAGGGCGAAAGTGTCGACCCGAGAATTTCTCAGATACCTTTAAACTATATTCCTTTTGGAGTTCCACAAAAAAGCATTGCAAATCAGTATGAGGCACAATTAATTATAGGAGAAGGTGGAACGGGAATAGTTGTTTCTGCCATAAGTACCAAAAGTAATTCCGAATATGCAATAAAATTTATTCGCCCAGAAATTGCCCAGTATAAAAGAGGCACGCATAGATATATAAGTTACATTCAATCCCTTATGAAAAATAAAGTAAGTGGGATTACAGAAATATTCGATTGTGGGTTTATCGGTGAAACACCTTTCATAGTAATGAAAAAAATGGATAGTCAGAATCTTGCAACCTCAATGGAAAAAAGACAGTTTGATTTAAAAACAATTTTAAAAATTCTCATATCAATATGCGGAATAATAATTGATTTGCATTCATCCGGTCGGACCTACGGTTGTTTAAAGCCTTCAAAAATCTTCTTAAAAATTGAAAACAACGAACCTGTTGTTACACTGCTCCCTGGCGGGCATCATCTCCTGCTTTTTAGAATAAATCCGGGAATAGATAGGAGCGGAACCGGAGTAGGAGCAGGCACTGCAAAATATCTAACTCCAGAGCAATTGCGAGGAGAAATTGCACAGCAGTCAAGCGATATTTATAACTTTGGTCTTTTATCATACGAACTCCTCACAGGAACATATCCTTTTAATGTCAAAAACTACGCTGAAGTTATTTTTTCTCACCTTCGCAAGGAACCTGGACCTCCATCCAAAAGAGCACCAAGAGCTTCGATTCCACCACGATTCGATGACCTGATAATGAGATGTCTCGAGAAAGACATAACAAGACGTCCATCATCCATGGGTGCTATTCGGAAAGAACTTGAATCAATTCTTGAAGAAGAAATCAAAGCTATTGAAATCTCCGAAGGTATTCGCAAAGCAACAATTGAAGAACTCAATGCAATGGGTGAGGAATTTCTCGAAAATCCTGAAGTTCCGGAACTTGCCGAAGAGGTTATTTTGCTTACCAAAGGTGCTAACGCGTGGGAAAGAGGAATAGAAATATTGAAAAGTGGTATCGAAAAAACTTCTGATAAGGAGGCAAAAAGAGATCTTCTTTTCAGACTTGCAAGATTTTTCGAAAAGGACATCAGGGATTTTGAAGAAGCAGCAAACTGTTATCGTCGAATTCTTGAGATATATCCTGACGATGATGTAGCAGAAGCAGGGGTGATGGATTGCTTGAGGAATCTCCATCGTTATGAAGACCTCGTCAGTATGATATTAGATAAAATTGAAAAGACAGAAGATGAAAAAACGCGAAATGCTCTTCTTAAAGAAGTTGCAACCATATATGAAAAAGAAAATGAAGAGCCACAGAAAGCACTTATTGTTTATTTACAGATATTTCAGTCCGACCCCCAGGATAAAGATGTTATAGAAAATGTAGGAAGGCTTGCAGAAAAAACTGGTAACTGGAATGATGTAATGAGTGTTATAAATTCAATTTTGAACCAACCAGGCACTTCTTCCGAAAAAGCAATTTTAGCCCTGCAGTGCGCTGCAAAATGGTACATGGAAAAATTGGGAAGAACAGATTTTGCTTTGAACTTCTACGAAAAGATACTTGCCCTATCGCCTTTTAATGAAGTCGCACTGGATGGAATGGCAAAAATTTACAGGGCTAAAGGAGAATACAAAGAACTTGTAAATGTCCTTCAACGCATTGCTGACATGAAACCTGCCGGAATTGAAAAAAGAGAAATTATGACGCAAATTGCATCCATTTATCAACATAATCTTTCCGACATAAAACAGGCTGAATCCATTTATATGGCCATTTTTGAAGAGGACCCCCTTTATGATGAGACTTTTAATGCTCTCGAAAAACTGCTAACAGACCAGGCAAGGTGGAAGGACCTTGCAAAAATTTTAAAAAGACGAGCGGACCTTATAGAAGACCCGGACAAAAAAGTACAAACACTTTTCCCTCTCGCAGAAATAATGGAAACGAGGCTTTCGGACATTCCGCAGGCGATTGAAATTCACAACAAAATAATTGAGATAAAACCAGACCATATTCTCTCAATTAAGGCTCTTGAACTAATCTACTCAAACCTCCAGGACGCAAAGAATCTCATACGAATTTTAGAAAAAGAATTTGCAATAACCACAACTCCAAGACAGAAATTTGAAAACGCTCTGCGACAGGCTTCGATTTATGAAGAAGAATTTATGGATAATGAAAAGGCACTCGAACTAATCAACACTGCTCTTGAAATAAACCCAAATAATCTCACTGCACTGGCATCAAAGGCTCGTCTTCTCAGAAAACTTGAAAAATTCGAAGAATTACTAAAGGTAATCGATGAAGAATTTACATACGAATCAGATAATGAAGTCAAAGTAAACTTGCTTTTTGAAAAGGCAAAAATTTTGTCAGAAAACTTCCATCGCTATGAAGAAGCAATAACCTGCATGGAAAATGCGCTATCTATTCCAGGGGGTGAAAAACAAAAAATAGTAAGTGAACTTGTTAAATTATGTGAAATTAGCGGAGATTTCAAAAGTTGCGTTAAATGGTTAATGAAACTGGTGGAAATCACTGAATCAAGAAGTGAAAAATCGAAAATTCTTGTCAGGATTGGAGATATACAGAGAGAAAAACTCAGGGAAGAAAAAGAGGCTCTAAACTCATACCAGAAAGCAGTAGACCTCGATCCTGGAAATGTGCAGGCAGCTGATTCTCTCAAAGCAGTTTTTGCCGGAATAGGAGACCATGGAGCTGCTCTTCAGATGCTTAAAAAAGAACTTGATGTTACAGAAGGAGAAATTGCAAAAGCAAAAATATATGTGGAAATGGGAAAAATCTACAGGTATGAATTAAAAGACATCCCCAAAGCTATTGAACACTTTGAAATGGCTTTTAAACTCGACCCAACAAGTGTCGAAGCAGGAGAACCTCTCGCCGAACTCTATAGAGAAACGAATAGATGGGATGATACGCTGAAAATTTTTGAGCATTTCTCCGCGTCAGTGAAAGCAATGAAAAAAGAAAAGGGAATGGAATTCTTCCTGCGATTCGGTGAGGTATGCCTCAAAAAAGAGGATTATGCAAAGGCAAAAATAGCATTTTCAAATGCAAGGGAAATGGACCCGAGAGACGGTTACGCAATGGAAAGGCTTGCTTTTACATTGTATCAGATGAAAGATTACAAAGAAGCTGCTTCTATCTATAACGAATACCTCCTTAGATTCGAAGATTCGCTTAAAGATAAAGATAATTTTGATATACATTTAAAACTCTCCGTTTGCTACAAAGAAACTGATGAATTAGTTCGTGCAACCGAAACATTGACCAAGGCTATCAATTTGAATCCAAACAGCGTAGAGCCGTACAAACTCAGAGCTGAAATCTTTGAAAGAAGAGAAAAATGGGAAGAGGCAATCCAGGATTTGAAAAAGGTGACAGAATTTGTAAGTGATGAAGAAAAATTTGATATTTTAATTAAAATTGCTCAAATAACACAAGAAAAAATTAAAGACAACGAAAAAGCCTCCAGAACTTATCAAATGGCATTAGAAATAAAGCCTGACCACAGAGCAACTCTCCTCAAACTCGTAGAGCTCTATATGGCAATGGAAAAATGGCAGAAAGTAGTCGAAGTTGTTCTGAAACTGGCTGATTTGGTTGAAGACAAAAAAGAACTCGCTACATATTACAAAACCGCTGCTCAGATATGCGATAAATATCTCGGAAGAAAAGAAGATGCGTTGAGTTACTATGAGCTTGCGGTTGAAAATGACCCAACTCAACTCGATGTCCTCGAAGCCATAGCCAACATAATGACCGACAAAAATGACTGGTTGGGATTGGAACGAACCTACAAAAAAATGCTCGATAGACTTCCGGAAGATGTTAAAAAAGAAGTTAAAGCTAATCTCTGGCATAAACTCGCTGAGCTTTATCTCCACAGGCTCGAACGAATTCCAGAAGCAGTAAATGCATACGAAACCGCCTTGAAACTCGACCCAACTCAGAGAAGATGGATGGAAGCACTTGCAGATTTGTACGGAGACGACATGCGTTATAGTGACAAAGCAATATCACTCAACAGAGAAATTCTGCAACTAACTCCTTTCAGAATCGAATCATACAAAACTCTGTGCAGAGTGTACCGCAAAAAGGGAAAATTTGATCAGGCATGGTGTGTATCATCTGTTCTTCGTTCTTTGAATGTAGAAGATGAAGATGTTGTAGAACTCTACAATGCATACAAATCAGATGAACCATCTGAGGTCACGGAGCGTCTCAATGAGGATTTATGGAGCCGCTACCTTATTCATCCAAATGTTGATGAAAAAATCACCGGCATTTTCAAAATCATAGAAGAAGCTATACTAAAATCAAAAGGACAAACTCATCTGGCAGCAAATCTCAAGCCAGAATATAAACTGGATCCAGCATCAAGCGACCAGCTTCTACCCAAATATTTTCACTATGCGGCAGAATCAATGGGAATTCGCCTACCAGACTTTTATTTACGACGAGAAGAAGGAAGCACCGGAATAGTATTTACACCCACCTACCCCCCTGCGATTTTGATAGGAGAAGAAGCGTTGAAAGCAGAAAACACCCAGACTCTGGCGTTCGTTACCGCCCGCCATCTCACCTATTATCTTCCGGGCTTTTATTTGAGAATCTTTCTTCAAACTGGAACATCTCTAAGCACATGGATACTTTCAGCAATAAAATTTATTATACCACAATTTCCGGTCCCAGGTGATTTCAAAAACAAAGTCCCTGATGCACTTGGAATATTAAAAAAGAATCTCGACCAGTATCAAAAAGACATGTTAGCAGTAAAAATTCAAGCGTTCATTGAGTCAACAACGGAAGACATAGACCTGAAAAAGTGGGCAGCAGGCATAGACTTCACTGCTGATAGAGCGGGATTACTTCTTTGCGGAGATGTAAATATTGCTCTTTCAATAATAAGGAAAATGCAGGTAGATTCATGGTTTGCTTCAGTAAAAGACAGGGTTGCAGAAATCAGCTTATTTGCTGTAAGCGATGAATTCTTTATTTTAAGGCAAAAAATGGGTATAGCCATTCAAACAGAGTAAAAATTCCAAAACCTAATTAAAAATCAGGTTTGTTCTTCTTTCTGTTTGATTTCCGTTTCGAATTTTTCCAGACACTGTTTTATTTCAGGAAGAAAATCCGAGGAAAGTGCTATTCCCTTTCTGGTAGGTTTCCACTCCCCTTCGTTATTCATGTAATATACCCTCAAATCAAAATAAAGCCTTCCCTTGTATTCCCTGACAATTGCTCTAACCTCTTCAGTAGCAGTTTTTTTAAAAGAATGCAAAACTCTATCCTCGCTCATTTTTGATACCTCTTAGATAAAAATTAAACTTAACTTCATAAAAATACAAATAAAACTAAAGATTTAAAACCTTCTTATCAACATTTGGTAATAGAGTCAAGGATTTTAAAATTATGGAAAATATTCGAAGTGTTGCAATTCAAAATATACTATTTTTTCTTGTAATTTACCGGGCTTCAATCATAAAAACATTACCTAGGTTTGCAGAATCTTTCATTCTAAAAAATATTCTGTTTTGCCATATTTTCGGACGGGATTCATTCGTTGGTTTATATGAACCTCTATATTCCGTTCCAGTAGATATTCTGTAATAATAAATATCACTGTTAGTGGGTCTGCACTCAGCATTTGGACAGGGGTCATTTCGAAGGTCTGCCCATGCAATCAAATCATCAAAAATATCCAGTATCCATATACTGCCTGCAGGATTTAAAGAAACAGGAATTAATTCCCGGACATTCAGGTCCATCATATATATATCTGCCTGTCCATCAACATCCATTTGCGGTGGAGCCTGTTTTAAAGCAATGAGATTTTCCCATATAGCAGGGAAAAGTTCCTTTGTGTTTAAATGGTCTGGTCTTTTGGTTAGATTCTCCGTTTCTCCAGTATCTATATTATATAGATAAACATCATCTCCTTCATATATTCCATCATAAACAACAAGATTTTTCCATATTCTTGGAAATTGGGTTCCCCCCTCTCCTATAGAAATCTTTCTTTCTTCCCCTGTTTCAATATCCAGAAGATAAATCTGCTGTCCTGCACCAAGACCACTTCTGTTCGATTCATAAACAGCATAACGACCATACAAATCAATTGGTGAAGCACCACCAGGACACCAGTAAGAATCATCAGGATTACCATAAGGATAATCATAGGTAAAAATCACCTCTTTTGTCCCTTCTGTTATACTTCCCTTTATTATCTCACACCTCCATGTATCACTGGATAACTTGTATTCCTTACCATAAATAAAAGTATCTTCATAAATTGCAGGATATCTAAATAGGTCCAATCCTGTTACTTTCTCAACTAAATATTCAGTTCTTTCATCAACATTTTTAAACCTTATCTCACAACGCATAAATTCAATTGGTGGTAATTTATAACATGAATTGTATATAACATATCTTCCCCAGACATCAAAATCAAACCAGTCGTCGTCAGGTCCAAAAGTTACCTGTTTGCAGCACCCTTCGCATGGCATTGGCTCCCTGTCAGGTTCAACCTTAGTCCATAAAAATGATACATCGTAATATGGAGCATCAAGAGGGGAAAAACAATCCATTGCTAACTGGTCAACTGAATCTCCATCATAAACTAAAACATCTTCTAAACCGGTATCAAATTTCTCATCCTCTATAAAATCTTTTATATCATAAATCCCATCATCAAATTTCATATCTTCAGTATCAGAATCCAACTTATTATTCCCTCCACAATTCGAACAACCAATAGAAAAAATAAAAACCACTATCATCAAACTTCTCATCTTCTCCCTCACCTTATTACAGCAGTCTGTATTCTATTCAATTGTAGTTTGTAAACTTTTCCATCCGAATAATAAAGCCCTTTAACCCAGTCCCATAAATCATGAGTTCCAGCAATTGAAGGAAATTCATTACCCCTAACAGAAATTTTTACTTTCTCACCCCCAAGGAGATTTATATAAACAAACCCTCTATCATATCTCAAATCTTCTATTATAGAGGATAGTGAAATCTTACCCTCAAGTTCAAATGAATCCTGTGTGATTCTTATGATGAGTAAATCATTCCAGGCTCCAATAAAAGCCCTCTTTTCTCCTATATCAAAAGCTTCTGAAAGCAAAAGACCTGAGCCCCATCCACCACATCTGTCCGAACCTCCTTCTTCAATTCTCCACTGACCACGAGCATTTCTTCTCAATTGAACAAATCGGACATTCACGGGATTCAATGGGTTGCTTATGCTTAATTCTCCTATTCCAGCCCTCGTAAGGTAAAATATACTGGAACCATAAAATTCAATTGAATTAACATGACCACAGACTTCTGCCTCTGCCATAACCACTGGCTCTACTGGATTTGAAGCATCAAGAATGGCAATTTTTCTTCCTGAAGCAATTGCCATAAGTGCACCATTAGCCTCAATATCAACTATTCTATAATTCAATCGAATTTCATTAACCTGGTTCGGTAACGAAGGGTCAGACATATCATAAACAAGAATGCTGTTTCCCCTCGTCAAATATAAATAATTTTGAATAGTTTCTATGTCCTCCACACCCATTCTGTGCATGGAATAAATTGTAGGTGAAGTTATAATATCCTGCCCGCAGGTAAGAGAAAGAGTGGAGGTATTGCAGGTCATCCTTCCCGGGAGATTCCACCAATCAGAAGAAGTTGTGCAAAGATTCCCGTAATCAGATTCTGTAACTCCATCACCATTGCAATCCCCTATTCTCGAAATATCACCTCTCACTACACTTGCACCATTCCACAAACCTGTGCTCAAGTCGAGATTGAAAAATGGTTCCATATAAGAAGTTATTGAGGGTAATTCACTTATTCCAGGAAAAACTATGTATGAAGAATTAAAGAAATTGCCAAAAAATGCAGGAGAAGAACTTAAATATGGACATGTTCCTTTAGTGCAATCACTTTTAAGAAGGTTCCATTTATAATTTGAAAGGTCAAAAGTATAAACCCAGTTATGAAATCCTGCTGAATCAAAACCACCATAAAGATAGAGAATTTTCCCGGAAGGGTCTATAGATATTGCTCCATCTGATATTGAAGATGGGAAATCTCCACTTGTTTCAACTTTTATGATTCCAAGTGATTTTGCATCAATCATATATAAATTTGTGTTAAATTCCCCTGTAGAATCAAAACCACCCCAGAGGTATCCAGTTCCTTCAAATTGAGTTGCCATGAAACGGGATAGAGGAGGAATCTTTGTTTTCTCATCTATCTTTTTCCACTCCATTTCATTTATGTCAAAAATCCAGAGGTCATTTAAAGCTCCCAAATCATTTTCTCCTCCCCATAAAATAAGTCTGTTGCGGTCAGGGTCAGCAAGAAGAACTGCATTTTTCCTTCCAGAAGGCCACTGAGAGAGCGGGGCAGAACCTCCATCGTCCTGTACAGAAGGAATCATTCGATTCCAGAAATATACTAATTCTCCATTCTGAACTTCGACTGGCTCCCCTCTCCAGAGGTCATTTCTATACCTTACCTTATCCTTTCCACCAAAAACCCATAGTATTCCAGGGTCATGAGTTTCATCTCCAGAAACAGCAGATTCCTCTATGCCATAAACAACCACAGGTGGAGTTAATCCTGTAATTCTTGCAGAAGAAAAACCCTCTGTATCTATTATGTCGTCTGGAGATTCAAAAATACTTCGATACACAGCATGAAAATCATTTCTGTTTCTGTCAAACTGAACTATTCTAAGTCCCTGAATTGCTGAAGATTCTTTGACTTCCTCATATCGCCATCTCCCAACAAGTTGCGATTCAACCCAGCACGGGTAAGTGCTTATTAATACCTTATCCTTTAACTCTTCTGTTATTCCAGGTCCAGGACAACCTTTTTCCCACTGAAATGGATTGTATTCACCAGGACTTCCCCCTCCAAGTTCTTCAACGGGGAATCTACGAAATTGAACACAAGGAAGTTTAATTTGATAAAATTCGTAGTAAGTATTTTTGAGAATATAACCTGGCCAGAATTCATCAGTAAATCTCAAATCATCAGGTTTAAAAAACATTCGAACATAATGAGCGGGACCCCTTCCAAGGTCATTTATAAAATCCCAGAAAAACTTCTCATGATTTTCCCATGAAGTCTCATAGGTGCAACCGGCTATGTTATAATCATAGCAGTTCTTCCTTCCATCGTTTCCTCTGTATTCGCGGATATATGAATGAGTAAAATTACTTTTTTCAGTTACAAATGGTGATTCTCCTGTAGAAGGAATTTCAGGCCATGGTATATCATATTCAGGAATATCTCCAATCATTCTCGAAGGATTGTACCATCCAAGCCCATCGTCTGTTCTAAGACGACCGTATCTTACGCAATTTTGATTTCGCTCACATTCCTCACCCATATATCCTGCACAATCGCAGTAACCATTTATAACCTGACGAACGAGTGGATAATCCATACCAAAAGCAGATTCATTATAACCATAATGTTCAACTGGAATTTCCAAAAATGCATACGCTTCCGGTGGAAGGTCCCTCGGACCAGAAATTTCTGGACAGTCATACCCTATTTCTACCGGGTTGTAATTGGAATGAATCCTCCAGTTTATTGGATGATATGCTCGAGTGCATGGCTCAGGGTCACAGGCGTTTCCTTCAATATCCTCTTCTTCCTTGAATTGCCCGGGGAAAGCAGAATAGCGGGTGCTTCTTTCCCATTCATCGTTACAATTTTTCTGACTTGCATTCGCTACAAATGTGCAATTATCACATAGATTTCCAACACCATCACCATCGAAATCATGCTGGCGCTTTAGCGCTGTTTGAGAAACTGGTTCATCCTTGCTGTCAAGATAAACTATTCCATACCTGCAATCAAAAATATCGCAGGGTCCGAAATTCGCTTTAACAAACTCAAATCCTGGTAATCCTATATCTTCAGGATGCTGTCTCGGGCAGAGGTCGCATTCATTCCCAAGGCCATCATTATCATCATCAAAATTTAAACTTCTAACATACTTGCACTTATCACATCTATTCCCCAACTCATCCCCGTCATAGTTGTTTTCCTCATTTCCTTCAAGATACTTGTCATCAATATCACGCTGATTAAATGGCACCCAGCCATAAGACGCCTCTCCATTTCTATTCATAATAATTACAGGCTCAGGGCAGAGGTCGCACCAATCCATTAAAGTATCACCATCTGCATCGTCTCCTGCAAAATGCCGTGCATTGTGAGGACACATGTCACATATATCACCAAATCCATCGCCGTCCGCATCTTCCTGATAGGGATTAGGTATGTCTGGACAATTGTCGCAAAAGTTGCCAATATTATCACCATCTGAATCCATAGCAGGGTCATCACTCACTAGGGGACATTTATCAAATAGTCCCGGAGGACAGGCATTTGAACTTCCAGGCTGGTAATCTACACCCGGTAATCCCATTGAAAAACATGTATAACCATCATTATCAAATCCACTGGTTCTCGCAGAAAGAAGCCAGTTTGAACCTACTCCACTTGCAGTCTGGGATGCCTGTATTCTATCACACCATTCCTCACCAGGAGTATAATAATCATGAGCACAGCAATAGTTTTCTTCCATCCTGTAGCCAGAGCCGCAAAAATAATGGTCACCACATTCATCGTCATCACCACAATCCCATGCATCCTCACTGCTATGAAAAACTGATGAGTTCAGTAAATAGTTTATTCCATCAATTCTTTGCATTGGACGGTAAATTTGCCCATCTCTATCGAGAAAAATATCCTTATATAAAGAGCCTACCTCGTTGAACCCATCTGGTGAATTTGGATTGGTAATTTCTGGACTAATTTCAACCATTCTATCGAGGTCAAAACATTCACCACACGGGTCTATTGCCCAGTTTACAACAGAGTTATCGTCTTTATAATAATCTCCTGAATATGAATTTTCACGAAGACATACTTTTCCAGGAGTACTGCTCGATTCGAATTCTTCTGGTGGTATTATATATTGATGCTTTTTCCCGTAACTTAAATATATATTCTGTTGAGGACATTCAGGTAAATCACTCCCACTAACCCTTGTCCCGGTAGCATTTTCAAAACCAAAAATACTCCATTGCTCAGGATGCCATTTATTCGCCTTTACAAATACTCTAAAATAGTTGTTATCTCCAAAATGCCCTCCCCTCCAGAAATTATGATAAGTATCCTCATAACCTGTGGGATAAAATATGCCAATAGTCTCGAAAAGCCCACTATAAAAATCTTCATTATCTATAAATGGCTGATTACACATACAATGAGAAAACAAGTCATAATAATCAGAAAATGCTAACATCTCGGCTGTGATACAGGTAAGAAAAAGAGGGTCAATTATTCCGCTTAAAATGCAACCTATAAAAATATCTGGATTAGTCTGACTTGCATATGCACATGGAATTAGTCGAGGTCCTACAGTTGCTATACCACACTTAAGTGCTGCGGTCATCAAAAATCGATCAGCACAATCGAGAGGCGAAAGATAAGAATAATCGAATTCTCCCATTCCCGTATCCTCCGCCCACAACATTGTATATGTGATTCCAAGATAAATACTATTTTCGTCAAGTGTTGAACAACCTTCCATTACTGGGGAAAAATCGTATTGATTGCAATCAATGGGGCTCACCTGAAAAAGTGTAACAGGAAGAGGAATATCAGGAGTTCCTGTACATGAAGTATCATCTGCATAGCAATGAAGGATAGGTTTGAAGTGGTTTGCAATTTCATACTCGAAATCATCGTTTAAAAAGTCAAGGTCCTTATCATGAGGAGGAACCTCGCCGTAATGATTAAAATATGCATAACTACCTGACATTACTATACCTTTTGCTGGACCAGAATATTCAAATTCATTACAGGAAGAGGCTTTCAAATTTGACGGGTTAAATAAAATAAAGGAGATTAAAAAAATGGTTAGAGTAAGAGGTAAATTTCCCCCCCCCCGAATTTTTAATTAATTTTTTGCTTTTCATTTTACATTCCTCCTTTTATTTTTAATTTCTACTGTTTTTTATAAAATGTCAAGCAAAATTTAAAAAATTAAAAATTTTTTCGGCATGGTGGTACTTCTTTACACCACGCACTATCACTCCAGCCTCAACCTCCTTTCGATTTGGGCTTGATAAATCAAGCCCCTACAATAACCGATGGAATTTTGCCACTTTTTAACACTTTTGAACCATGCCGATAATTTTAAACAATGCTGTAATTATTCAGTAAATTACTCAGTAAGGGATTATAGTTTTTTGTTACTCGGAGGTTTAAGGGGAAGGATTTTTAATTTCAAACGGAGAAACAAATCATCGTTCTAAATTTTTTGCTTTTTTCTTGCAAGAAATACAACCAAAAAGGCAAGAAAAAGGACTGAAGGAAGCAAAATTAAAGAGCCTCCGGGCTCTCCTTTTATACTGCAGGACCCACATCCTGATTCCATTGCACAGGAACCGCAACCTGATTTTGGAGCACCAATAATACATATTCTTTCTTCGTTAGATTCAGTTCCAGTATCTTCACCGGATGATCCATCCTTTTGCCGCCCCTCACAGTGCATATTTGAAGGGCACTGACAGTTTCCATCGCATGACCTCGTGCAGTAACCCAAAGAAGTATCGCACCACCCACCAAGACAGAGTGCACCCTCTGTGCATGGCTGTCCAGGTGTTAAAACATCAGGGAAACATCCCCATACTGCATTATCACCTGCCATTTTACAGGAAAAATAGGATGGACATTTTATCATTGCACTACACATATAACTGCATATTTTCCCGCTTCCATCAGGAGCCATAAAGCAACCGCCACTCTGGCAGTCAGAATCAGAGTTGCAAGAATCACCCAGTCTTCCTGCCGCACAAGAACAATAGCCACATGCGCCAAAATCCCGTGGCTGGCACATAAAATTTGGATTTACCCATGCACTGCACTGGTCCCACCCCGGCTGAAAACTACAGGTGGCACTGCAAAAAGAATCGTTCACCTGTTTTACACATTGAAGTGACTTACAATCGGTATCCTTCTCACACCTATCACCGATTTCTTTCTCCCCCGCTGTTCCCTGTTTACAAATGCCATTAAAACAATTTACAAAATCGCAGTAAGTTCCTTCCTGCTCACAGCCCTCAAGCGTAAGCGGGTCGCATGTATCGCAGGCATGCTCAACAGGTAAACACTGTGCAGGTTTATCTGGAAACTCAAAGCATTTAAAACCTTCACCACAATTTCCGCCCACTGAATCGCAGGATACCCCGCAGTAACTCAGTCCGTTAGCAAAAGGGCTTCCATCCGGATAAAAAGTTATGCACCTATCATTTGACCAACCACATTCATCATCAGAAACACACTCTGAACAAACAGGCTTGTGAGGTCTTGTATCAGGGACACATGTTCCACCACTGCACATGTATCCAGCAGGGCAGTCGGAATCTAAAGTGCAGTTGGGATTTGGAACACAAACCCCACTTTGACATGAATATCCATATCCACAATCCGCATCAACTGTGCAACCGGGAGCTGGATTTACACAATCGAAATTACCTGGAACACACTGCTTAAGTCCTCCACCAAGGTCAACACATAAACCGCCACTTCCACATTCTGTATTCGCTGTGCAGTTAACACCGCAATATTGCTTTCCATCCGGAAAAGCAAGACAGTAGTCATAAGGGCCACCACAGTCATCGTGGTTTGTGCAACTTGCGCACATTCCGCCAACGCATTTCTGGTCAACGCAATGATAATTCACATCGCATTCTGCGTCTGTCGTGCATTCAGGTTGAGGACCTGTTCCTGGATAGAGGGTACAGACACCCTGAACGTCATCATCTGTTAATGTGCGAGCATAAGTTCCACCGCTGTAGTAACCACACATGGTTTGAGGGTCTGGCAGGCAGGAATAGAGGTCGTTAAGACCAAGAAAATGCCCTTCCTCATGAGTAACAATACTCTGAGCATCAACAGTATATCCGCTCCCTCCTGTTAAACTCCAGGTGTAATCTTGAGCATTGAAGGCAATATCCGCATTCCAGATAACACCACCCCCATAATAAACCATTGTAACTCCTATTGCTTCTCTACCATACGACCAGCCACTTTCTACCCAACCCAAAACATGCAGAGAATCGGAGCTATTCATTGGGCTTGCTGAAGTACTCCCCAAATAATTCACTTTCCAGCTTGTGCAGGGAGCATTTTCCCACGAATCGAAAGATGTCTCACAAACCTGAACTGCGGGGTCAAACCCTCCAATATCGGCACATCCACTCGAATTTACATAATATGGAACAGGTAAAGAAGGCCAGACAGAAGGAGGATTGCTCAATGCTGCCCAACCAAATAGCAATTTTGGAAAACAAAAAATTAGCGCCCCCAATAAAGCAGAAATTTTAAAAAATTTTAAGTTTCTCATTCTTTTGCCCTTTCTCGTTCAAGAAATTCAATATGCTTTTTTATTCTTGAAATTAACCTTTTAAGGGGCATTTTAATGGGGTTCATTTCACCTGTAACTCTAATTGTTCCGCTATTATCAGGTTCTGCAATAGCAGCACCACTCTGCTGAACAGCATAAGTCTTTCTACTTTTTTTATCTTTTTCAATGAGAAATGCTCCCTGACACATCCCTACTACTGACCATACACCGCTTCGCCCTTCAGGGTCCTGCCTCAAAAAAAGAAGCACATTCTGATTTTCTTCGAATTTTGGCATACCTGGAATATAGAGAGTTTTATCACCAACTGTTCCTCCTCTTAAAATCAATTTTATCCTGCTACCACACTGACCATAGAGGCACTCCCCAACTTTTACAACTGTCGTAGTTTCAATCGCAGTCTGGTCACTTCTCCACGCGCTGCTGACATCTTCAACCGTTCCAATGACTATCACCTGTGCTTCGCTTGTAAGGTCTTCGATAGTCATTTTCAAAAGTGTCGTTGCAGAAGCATTAACCGAAGAAATTACCCATACAAAAAAAGAAACAAAAATGAAAAGGAACTTTTTATTTATTTTATGGAAGGAAATATTTATCTTAATCATTTGTTAACCCTCTTGAATAATATTTATTAAAAATATATTTAACTTTAATAATATTTATAAAACCATAATTTATTTTAAGCAATACAATAATCGTTTTTTTTGTAAAAAATGTTTCCTATCCAAAATTTTCTTAGAAACAAACTTCACTCTTCGCAGTACTTCGGGTGGTTACTCATATCCATATCTCTTGGACTCTGCACTTCAATATCCCAGATTGTTATACAAAGAGAAATTCTAAATTTTGGAAAGGGGAACGAGTTAACAATTTCTGCATCTTTCTTTTTCTGGCTTGCTGGACTTGGAATAGGGGCTCTTACCCTTTCTCATTTTTTTTCGAAGCACAACCTTAAAACCCTTCTTTTAATTCTATGTTATATTTTCCCCATTACTTCTATCACTTTCTGTTCTTTTGTTAGAATATTTAACATTCTATTTCCCCTCGAAGTTTATGGTATGGCACCAGGAATTTCAAGCCTCCTTCTATGCTGTATAATTGGATTGTTCATACCTGGGTTACTCTGGGGGGCAATGTTTCCTCTAATAGTCTCCGCAAGTTCTGCATCCATCAAAGGGGGTGATTTATACCTCCTTGAAGCATTAGGTAGCGCACTTGGAGGCACCTTTTTTACATTTGCTCTTGCAGGAAAAGTTCCACATTTTCCTGTCCTTGCAGGTAGTGGTCTTATAATTGCGCTCTCTGCCACATTTTTAATAACAACCAATCTTCGCTACTCATGGAAAAAATCTTCTCTCTGGATTGTAGTCCTGATACTCTCCTCCGTCATTCTTTTCGTATCCCCTTCAATTGAAAAAATCACAAACACTTTAAGGTGGAAATCAATCTCCGGTAATGTAAATCTGCTAAAAACAGTTGATACGAGGTATCAACGCATAGACATTGCTTACGACCCTCCTCAATATTCAATTTTTTCAGACGGAAGTTTTGATTTTTCTTTTCCTGACCCATACGATATTTCAACTCTTGCTCAGATAGTATTTCTTGAGCACCCCCGCCCTCAAAAAATTCTCATTGCAGGAGGAAACCCTATAGACCCAATTCAAAAAGCAGTTGAAAATGGAATCGAACGAATAGATTATGTCCAGATAGACCCCAAAATAATGGAATTAATATCCTCCTATGTCCCTAAAAGCATCAAAAAAATTTTTTGCGGCTCTTGTGCAGGGAGATTTATTCCTCAGGATGGCAAAAGGTTCATAATTAACTCTCCAGCGAAAACTTACGATATAGTATGGTTTAATCTTCCTGACCCAAACACACTCCTTATAAATCGCTATTATACCGTAGAAACATACGAACAAATAAGAAGAATTTTAAAACCTGACGGCATTTTTGTCACCCAGTTTTCTCTGGATTATTCAGCCCCTCAAAAAGTTGCAAAAAAGTATTCCGCAAGTATAATGAAAAGCATTGAAAAAATCTTTCCAAAAACTATAATTGCCCTTACATCGCAAATAATTGTATTCGCAGGAAGCAGAAAAAGTGCTCTAACTGAAAATCCCTTCGAACTTGCGGGGCGAGCAAAAACAAGAAAGGTTACTCAGGCTTTCCATGATTCTCAGATTTTTGAAAACTTCTTTAACCAAAATCGAAACAAATGGCTCAGGGAGATTTTTAAGAATGAAAAGGCGTTATTTAACACAGACAGTCACCCTATTACATATCGCCTTGAACTTCAGTATTTCACTCAATTGATTGGCTCTAATATATCAAAAGGTAAAATCGGATTTTTTGAAAAATTTCTCGAAAAATCATGGCAGGTTCCGTGGTGGGCAATACTTCTTCCTTCACTACTCCTTATCATCCCATTTCTTTTCGCGAAAACGAGAAAAAATTCCCCTGCTGCTTCCTCTATTTATGCCATAATAACTACGGGTGCTTCAGGAATGGTTCTTGAGATTGTGCTTCTTCTATCGTATCAGACATTCTCTGGAATAATGTATGAAGGAATAGGTCTTTTATATGCGGGATTCATGGTGGGACTTACAGCAGGAACTCTTTCAGGGAAAAAATCAGGTAAAAGGAATGTGATACTCTCCGAGTTACTCGTAATACTAAATATCTTAATTACAGGAATCTTTTTGCCTTTCTGTAAGCACTTTCCTTCGTTAATTACACTATTTGTTCTTTCTTCCGGTTTTGCAACAGGTTTTGCATTTCCAGTCTTTTACAACTTTTTCTTATATATAAAAGGGGATTTAGATTCGAAGGCACACACAAGTGCAAGTGGAATAATAGACGGAGCAGACCACATTGGAGCATCCCTCGGAGCCATTTTACCAGGAATAATTTTAGTTCCCGCTATTGGACTTATAAACACCATCTGGGTCATGGGGGTTTACAAAATTTCAAGTTTTACAGCCATTTTACTAACTCGCAGAAAGTAACAACTGTTCAGGCAAGTTTAAATTTATCCTTGACAAAAGGACAAAAGGTTTTTAATTTGTCCTTGAAAGAAGGATAAATATAAAATCATGATTTCAAAGGAATTACTCAAAGAAATAATCATAACGAATCGCGATTTTATTTTAAATTATCCGGGTAACATCATAAAAAGGGAAGAAATTTCTTTTTTCTTCTTTTTCTCAAAAAATTTCTCTAACTTCATTTTACAAAAAACATAAGGATATTTTATCTTTTTCAAAAGACAGTCTTTTTAATTACTACAAATATTTCGTTCAAAGTAATCTTATTTTTGAAGTAAGAAAGTTTGCCGAATCTTTTTATAAAAGGATGAGAAATCCTGCTAAAATTTATCTTGTTGATACCGGTCTTGCAAAAAGAGTAAAATCAGAGGATTCAGGAAGATTACTGGAAAATGCTATTTTTTTAAGATTGAGAAGAGAATCAGATAAAATTTTTTATTTTGACGAAAATCAGGAGTGTGACTTTGTAGTTTTTAAAAATAATAGATTCTATGCCTATCAGGTTTGTTATGAACTGAATGAAAAAAACGAGGAAAGAGAATTGGGTGGTTTAATAATGTGTTGCAAGCAATTGAAATTAAAAGAAGGCTTTATCTTAACGAATGATAGAGAAGAAGAATTTAAGCAGGAAGGAATTAGAATAAAAATAATTCCAGCATGGAAATACTTACTCTCCCCTAATCCTTATTAAAATATACAATTTTAATTACTCCGTCCTTAATATAAATACTTCCTTATAATAGTTCTATAAACAAATTGACAGGAAAAAAATGGCATGGTTCAAATTTTAAAAAGCACGAAATTAATTATCTCTAAAAGTGTCAAAAAAGTGGACAAAATTCCATCGTTTATTGTAGGGGCTTGATTTATCAAGCCCAATTTTTTGAAACTAAAAGGTGGTGGTGTTGGTGGAGTAATAAAGCACAAATCGAAAGGAGGTGGTGGGTGGCGTGATCGTGCGGGTGGCGGTGGAAGTGGAGTCATAAAGCACAAATCGAAAGGAGGTGGTGGGTGGCGTGATCGTGCGGGTGGCGGTGGAAGTGGAGTCATAAAGCACAACCATGCCAAAAAAATTGAAAATTTTAATTGACATTCGACCCAAGAGTTTTAAATCATATAATTAAGAAAACTAAAAGAAGATGAATGCTAACATATTCATCCAGATGAAAATTTGTTTAATGGCACTATCAAACATAACGAAAAATACTAATTTTGAAGTTTATTAAGAGAAAAAATTGATGAGATAATAAAACATGAAGGAATTCGAGGAAAAACTTTCTTATAAAGATTATCAAGCAGTTATTGATAAAATAATAAATTTATTAGACCAATATATTAAAGACGACTTTTTAGCATGCTCACTATTCGGTTCAATAGCAAGGGGGGAAGCAACTTCTCTATCCGACATAGACCTTTTAATTATTCATAAAAAATGTCCAAAAGACATGGCAAAGGAATTCTCTAAGATAGTAATAAAGCTGCGTGAGACTGATGAATATAATGAACTTCTCAAGAGAGGAATACTGCCAGAACCCTATCCAATTTTTCTTGACGAAGGTCAATTAAAAAAGCATCCATGGATTTTACTTGATGTTACAAACCATGGGATTATTCTTAGAGATCCATACAAAATTCTCGAAAAGGAACTAAAACTCGTCCAGAAAAAACTGAAACAACTTGGCTCATATAGGGTGATTTTACCTGATAAAACCTGGTACTGGGTATTAAAACCAGATTGGAAACCCGGAGAGATTTTTGAATTATGAATAATAGGAAAAGATCAGAAAAATTATTCGAAACATCAAGATTACTATATAAGGAGGTAGAGAATTATATCAAATCCAAAAATTGGAATTTAGCAGTAAGGAGAGCACAGGAAGTAGTTGAATTAGTTTTAAAAGGACTTCTTGCTGAAATGGGATTAGATTATCCTAAAGTGCATGATGTAGGATTAATTTTTGCTCAAGAAATAAAAAAGAAGGGATTAAAATTAGAGGAATCATATTTGAACAAAATCTTAGAAATCTCTTCATACCTATCCAGAAAAAGAGCACCTGCTTTTTACTTTGAAGAGGAATTTAACGAAGCTCATGCTATCAAATGCGCTCAATCAGCGCAAGAAGTTCTTTCCTTTGGTGAAGACTTATTAAAATTATTGAGAGGCGAAAAGTAAATCACCCCCCTAATTTACCAACCTTAATTTACTTCATTTTTAAGTAATATGTCAGTTCCTAATTTGGGTGCAAGGTTTTTTTCTGTGGCATGAATTTCATACAAAATTTTGAAGGGTTGCAAGTCTCCTTTACTCCTTGAAATTTCAATTAAAATGGCATAATTTAAATTATAATAAAAAATAAAATGCATCAGTCCTATAAAATTGACTCCCTTCCAGAAGGCACCCTTCTCGGTGGAACATATAGACTAAAGTCTTTTTTAGGTTCAGGTGGAATGGGCGTTGTTTACAAAGCAGAACATCAGCGCACCGGCAGACTGCTGGCAGCAAAGATCCTTCGTCCAACCCTCTCATCAGATAATAAAATTGTCGAAAGATTTCAAAGAGAAGCAAGAGCAGCAGCGGCACTCGGTCATCCTAATATAGTTGAAATAATTGACATAAATATTGATGAAGAAACAGGACTGCATTATATAATAATGGAGTTTCTCGAAGGTAATGACCTTTCAGTTTTATTAACAAAGCAAAGCCCATTCCCACTCGAAAAAACAATATGGGTTGCTCAAAATCTCCTTCTGGCTATGGAAGCAGCGCATTCAGCGGGGATAATACATAGAGATATAAAACCAGCAAATATATTTATTTCAAAAGTTGGAGATTTGGAAAGTGTTAAACTTCTTGATTTTGGTATTTCTAAATTTTTTAGTGGAACATCCATAACAGGTGGAATAGTTCTTGGGACACCGTTATATATGGCTCCAGAACAAGCATGCTCTTCTGAAGAAATAGATTTAAGAGCTGACATCTTTTCCGCTGGGGTTGTCATTTATGAAATGCTTACATCTCATTCTCCTTTTGAAGCACCATCAATCCCCGCTGTAATTTTTAAACTTATATCCGTAGAACCTGAACCAATTGAAAAATATAGAAAAGACATTCCAAAAGAAATTTGTTCTGCAATCATGCAAGCTATGAGCAAGGACCCAGAAAAACGCTTCAGTAGTGCCAAAGAATTTTTATTAGCCCTAACGAGTCCTATAAATGGCTCAAGGGATAAAACGGAACTGCTGAAACAATCTAAGTATTACAATTTAGAAGATGAAATAAGACTGGTTACGATTCTATTTATATCTTTAACTACAACATATTCAACTAAAAAAGAATTTTATCAATGTGAAATTTACGACAAATTAATAAATGCGACAAATTTAATTCAGCAAAAGATTAATGAAAATGGAGGATGGGTAGAAAAAATTTTAGGAGACAGTGTCCTTGCAATATTTGGATTTTCTAAATCCACTGGTGATGATGCAGTGAAAGCAGTTAGAACTGCTCTTGAAATAAAAAATATTATTAATGATTCAAATATAAGTTTAAAAATTGGATTAAGCACAGGGAAAGTGCTATCAACAAGCACATACGGGAAAAAAGAAAAATTAAATATAATAGGAGAAGCAATCGGCATAGCAAGAAGTGCAGCAACTGAAAATATAGGGGATGAAGTCATAATTGATGAAGATACTGCCCGGCATATTTGTGGAAGGTTCAAAATTGAAGAATTAATTCCAATCAAAAATGGCGAAGACGATACACAAAAATTATATCGCGTATTAATGGAATACCCACATGGGCTTATTGTGGAACAAAAGGAACTATTTGGTAAAACTATTAAGTTAATAGGGCGTGATTTTGAACTAAATATTTTGAAAAATTTATATGGTAGATGTATTGAAGAATCAAGTTTTCAACTTGTTCTAATTACAGGAGCAATTGGTGTAGGAAAAAGCAGTCTTGTAAATGAATTCCGAATATATATTGAAAATTCATCTTCAGATCAAATCACATTTTTTGCAGGCGGTGTTCCGGTTGAATCCAGAATATCTTTAGGATACTTTTCTGATATGCTAAAATTGAAAATGGGGATTCATGCCAACGATAAATCTTCAGAAATTACGGAAAAAATAGAATTATATTTAAGGTCATGGAAAATCGACCCCAATTCTGAAGGGTTCCATATATTAAATGCACTCAGAGAGATATTTGGAATGAGCAATAACAATCCCATGGAAGGAAGGGATATTATTCAAAAATCAGAAATAATCGGTCTATTCTTTGAGCTTCTAACAAAAAGCCTTCCTCTTCTTATAGTTTTAGAAGATTTACAATGGGCTGACCAAATAAGCCTCGAATTTTTGTCAAAAATTTTTCAAATGCTGGAAAATAAACCTGTTTTTGTAATCGGGGTTTCCCGTCAAAAAAGTGCAGAGAACATAGAAAAAATTTTTCCTGATATAAAACCATCACTACTGATTGAACTTCAGCCATTAACAAAAAAGTCCGTTCATTATTACCTTGAAAATATTTTCAATTCTAAGGATATAGTTTCTGTTCTTGAAAATATCGTGGCACCTGCAGAGGGTAATCCTCTTTTTATTGAAGAAATTCTTCAAGACCTTGTTAGGAAAAAATTTATAGAAAAATTTGGCGAAAAATGGATAATTTCTAAAAAATTGGAAGAGATTGAAATTCCCTCAAAAATTGAAGCGGTGCTACAGTCAAGACTTGACTCCCTGTCAACTAATGAAAAATATTTAATTTCTAACGCTTCTGTTTGTGGCTATTCATTCTGGGATAGTTTTTTATCGAAAATTGGCATTTCAAATTTTGAGTTCACTCTAAATAAGTTAATTAAAGAAGGTATAATAAAACAAAACTTTACAACCAAGTTCAAAGCAACGAAAGAATACTCTTTCAGAAACAAATTAATTCGTGACACAGCATACGATAGCCTTGGACCAAAAGAGAAAAAAAGAGTTCACGGAGAGTTTGCAAACTGGCTAATAGATATTGTAGGGGGAAGTATTTATAGTGAAGCAAATAAAGATTTAGAAAAAACTATAACAAATCTTTATTACGCATATTACGAAGATATTGACCCGGAAGTTGCGGGATTAATTGCATTTCATCTTGAAAAAAGTGGGAAAATTAAAGAATCCGCAATCGCTAATATTATTGCAGGATATGATTCATTATATTCAGGAAATTTTAAAGAAGCCAAAAGCCAATTTGGTTTGGCTCTTAATTTGGCTCAAAAAGAAAAAATGAAAGATTTAGAAAAATTTGCAATCTTTGGAATGGCTGATGTTTTTTCCCGTAATGGTGAGTGGATGGATGCTATAGATTTATATTTAGATGCTATTGGTTGTGGAGTAAATGAAATTCTCGAAGGAAAAGGTAATATAAATACAAAAGTTTTAAGAAGTCTGGCTATAGGTTACTCTGCAACAGGAGAATACGAAACAGCCCTTCGTTTAGTTGAAATGGCTAAAAATTCTGCCAAGAAAAATGATATGGAAGGCAGAATAATGAGCGACTTAGAAAAAACAACTGCATTAATATATTATTTAGCAGGTGAGTTTGATAAAGCAATTGAACACTCAAAAAGAAGTTTGCAATTAGCACAAGAATCACAATATTTCTATAATATTGCAGTGAATTATCATAACATTGGGGATTTATACTTTCAGAAAAAGGAATATGACCTTGCAAGAGAAAATTTTTATCTTTCAAATGAAATATGTAAAGAAAAAGAATTGTTTCGAAAACTTAAAAATATTAATGATGCTTTTATTTCTTTACTCGATATTTTAGAAAATCGAGGAGAAAATGACCTGCTTGATAATATTAAAGATTGCCTTTCTTTTGCCAAAAAAAATCGTTATCTATGGGATGAAATGCAAATTAAAATTCTTTTAGCAAAAGGTCTTTTATTTTTGAATAGAAGAGAAGAAGCAAAAGAGAATATAGATGATGCTTTGAATCTCGCAAGAAAAATGAAAAGCACCTTGTATGAAAAGTTATGTTTAAATCTGCTTGAGGATTACAACAAATCAGAATAATTAACCAAATCAAACAATTTTATTCCATAGGTTTGTAGCGGAGATTCTGCATTCTTTGTAGAGCGATTCCTCATCAATTCCGGCAGACTTACCATCTCTTAGCACTACATTTCCACCAACTATTACAAAATCTGCTTTTGAATCAAGAAGACCAAATATTGCATGACCCCAGAAATTTTCCTCTGTAATGGGAGTTGGAGGATTGTAATTCCATAAAACAATATCACATGCTTTACCAATCTTAATTTCCCTGTTATCAACGCCAAAATGTTCAGAAAGCAAATCATTGTTATTGATAAGCAAAAGTTTCGGAAAATAATTCCATCCTTCAGAGGGGCTACTGTGCAAATAATTCTGTAAAATCTGTCCAACGAGTGCTTCACGGAAAATATTTGATGTAAAACCATCCGTTCCGAGAACAACTTTAACATCCGAAGCAAATGCTCTTTTCAGGTTCAGTGCCCCAACACCATTATTTAAATTTGATTGTGGATTATAAACAAGATAAGAGTGGCTACTTGCAAGTAACTCAAGCTCGCTATCTTCGAGATAAATTCCATGACTGCATATAGTTTTCTTCCCGAGCACCCCTGCATCACTCAGTCTTCTTATCACTCTTTTGCCATATTTACGAATAGTTTCATCCTGGTCGAGCCTGTCTTCTGCTACATGAATGTGAAACCCAATTGTATCTGAATTGACAGCCTGAACACACCTTTTTAAAGTCTCTTCTCCAATAGTAAAAGAGGCATGAAGACCAAACATGCCTCGAATTAAAGAATTTTCCCCTTTGTTTTTTTCGATAAAATCAACATTTTCCTGAATCGCTTCTTCTGCACATGCCTTTCCCCACCTGTCTGAAACTTCAAAACACAGGGAAGCACGAATTCCAATTTTCTCAAAAGATTTTCCGAGTTTATCAAGGCAACCTCTTATCGCTCCATAAGAAGCATGATGGTCAAAAATCGTCGTTATCCCAGACTTCAAACATTCTACTCCATGAAGCAATCCTGAAAGTTCAACCTCAGGAAGAGTTAATTTTCTATCCAGAAGCCACCACAACTTTTCAAGAACTTCAACAAAATTTTTTGCCGGTTCACTTTTCAAAATTATACCTCTTGCAAGTGATGAATAAGCGTGAGTATGTGCTATTGTTAAGCCACCTGTAACAAGTCTTCCATTACCATTTATGACCTCTGCGGAATTAGTTATAGAAGTCCTGTCTATGTCAGAACCCATCATTTTAACCACACCCTCCTCAATATAAATCCCACCCTTAAAAACCTCCCTTCCAGTAAAAACTATTGCATTTTCAATTAAAATTGATGACATGGATTCTCACCAAACGATATTTCTAAATTACTTTCATTTCTATGCACCCATCAACAGGGCAAACAACCCTGCAAAGACCACACCCAGCACATTTTTCTTCGTCAACTACAGGAATTCTTTTTTTCGAAAAACCTATCGCCTCATGCCCCCCATCCCTGCATGCAACTACACACACTCCACAACCAATGCAGAGGGACTTTCGAATGCTACTCCTTACTTTTAATCTTGAAAGTGATTCGTGATTTACAATGTTTGGAAGAGCTTTGCCAACTATTTCCGAAGGTGACTTCATCCCCTTTCTCAGCATGTAATTTGTCAAACCACTTTTTAAATCATCAATTATTCTGAAACCATAATGCATAACTGCAGTGCATAACTGAACAATACCTGCTCCAACACTCATCACTTCAACAGCATCTCGCCAGCAACTTATTCCACCTGTTCCACTTACTGGTAGTCTGGTGTTTTTTGCTATCTCAGCAATTGTCCTTAATGTAATAGGTTTAATTGCAGGACCTGTAAAACCGCTATAAGTGCTTTTACCTGAAATAGAAGGGACAGGAGTAAAGTTTTCTATATCAATTCCCATTAGCGCAGGAACAGAATTAGATGCTGTAATGCAATCCACTCCTGCCCTTTCGAGTGCCCTTGCAATTTCTACAATATCAGTTACCTGAGGTGTTATTTTTATTGAAACAGGTTTCGAACCTGCTGATTCCTTTACCCATGATGCTACTTTTTCTGTTGCTGCTATAGACTGTGCAAGCATTTTTCCTGGTTCTTCTCCCATACTCCCCTGAGGACATGAAAATGAACATTCAATCATATCAGCACCAGAATCAAACAATCTCTTCGTTAATTCCTGCCAGTCTTCCTTTCGTGTTCCCATTATTGAAGCAATCACAATTTTTTCAGGATATTTATTTTTTAACTTCGAAACTCTCAATGAAACTTCCCTGACATCGTATTTTGAAATCAAATCTATATTACCAAGACCCACCACTCTGCTTTCGTTGTAATTCAGAGAACTCATCATAGGATAAGCAAGGTTTACAACAGTCCCTTCAACTGATGTGGTTTTCAATACCGCTCCAGCCCATCCCATATCGAAAGCTCTCTCTAAGAGGGATATTTCATCCGTGCAGGGGGAAGCAGCAAGAATAAACGGACTTTCAAAATCCAATCCACAAAATTTCGTTTTGAGAATTTCATATTCATTTCTTGCAGGAGGAAAATCTTCAATCAAATCACAAGGAATTTTCCTATTCTTCTCAAGTTTCTTCATTTCCTGTTCCCTCCATATTTTTTCTGGAGCAATTTATAAATCTCTTCAGCCGCTGTGATGCCATCCGAAACAGCCTCAACAACAGTTCCCCTCCCTGCAAAATCACCCCCAATAAAAACATTTCCTTTCACTCCTTTTAACCTCATAGTTTTTTTGTCGAAACTAAATTCAGGTTTTCCTGTAATAGAACCTATTAATTCAAATCGAGGCTTACTACCTATTGCCACAACGCAGATATCACACCGAACAAAAAAATTGCTCCCCCTGACAGGCACTGGAATTCGCCTTCCATCTTCTCCCGCCTTCCCCAATTTTGCCTCAATAAATTCAACTCCTTCAAGTTTTCCCTTCTTACCTGCAAATCTCACTGGAATACACAAAAAATGAAACTCCACTCCTCTAGCAATTGCCATTGAAACCTCATTTTTCCATGCAGGCATCTCCTCCACCCCCCTGCGATAATAGATTTCAGCAGTTCTTGCTCCATAATGAAGTGCAGATAATGCACAATCAACTGCTGAATTCCCTCCCCCGATTACAACTACTTTTTCAACCTTCTTTAAAATCCGCGACCCATCCTCTTTTAGCGCCTTAAGGAAATCATTATGTGTCCAAACATTTTCAAAATTTTCACCCGGTATCCTTGCTCTAACAGGCATGGATGCACCAGTTGCAATGAAGACTGCATCATATCTTTCGGCAAGTTCTTTAATATCTTCTATTGATTTTTTATATTTCAAATTTATGCCTGTATTCAAAATTTCATGAACATCCATCCGAAGTATTTTAGGGGAGAGCCTGAACAAAGGAATTTGTTCAAATAATATTCCTCCAGGTTTTTCTTTCATCTCAAATACATCAACAACAACACCTTTTAAAGCAAGCCTCTTTGCACAACTAAGTCCTGCTGGTCCTGCACCAACAACTGCCACCTTTCCATTTTTAAATCCCTCTGTAGCAAAACTCCCCCTTTGTTCGCTTCTAATAAAATTAGTGATATAACGATGAAGTTCCCTTATCCTGACAGGTCTATCAATTTTTCCCCTTGTGCATATTGAACTGCAAAAACTTTCATCAGGGCATATCTCACCACAGGTATGAATAAATGGGTGTGATTCTTTCACAACCGCCACACTTCCTTCCGTGTTTCCTGACCTTATCATTCTTATGAATCTTGGAACAGGAATATGAACTGGACATTTTGAAGTACAGGGTGCATCAAAACATTGAAGGCACCTCAAAGATTCACTAATTGCTTGAAGTTCATTTTTTATTTCTGAATGTTCGTTAGAAATTTGCATGAGATACTCCTAAACATCATTTAGGGGCAACCGCCCATTACCACTTCACTAAATTACGGGTTATTGCCACCTTGCTTATTAAATTTTGAATAAATTACATTTCGCAAATACACAAGGTAATCTTAATAATTTATTCTATTAATTTTCCGTACTCGTCCCGAATTCTATTATAAAGCCCTCTCAAAAGTTCTAAAACTTTCTCAGCAAGCGGTTCATCCAGAACCCCACCCATACCACAACTCGGTGTTATAAAAGAACGACGAAGTAAAGTTTCAAATTCAATTCCAGTTTCACTTAGAGTCCTGATTTCACTAACGAAACGATTAAATAAACTATCAACACTTTCTTTTTTCACTGCTTCCCTGCTCAAAGTAGGAACTATTCCCCATGCAAGTAATCCACCTCTTTTAAGAAATGAATGAATCTGCGAAGAGTAAATTGCAAATGAAGAAAAGTGATCGTATGCATCGAAACTCAGAACATTTAAGGATGTATCCATTAAAATTGACCAGTCCGTGTTTTCCTCACAGTGAACCCCGGAGAGAGCACCAAACTTTTGAATTGAAGAAGACACTTCATCTACACTGGTAATCACATCCTCACGGGATATTGTTATAAAGGCAGAAGAACCAAAACCAAGTAACATTGGCTCATCAAGAAAAATCATGACCCTATTTCCATCCTGCCCGAGGTGCTTAATTTCAAAGAGTGATTTCATAACCAGATTTTTCACGATTATTTCTCGTAGCCTTTTATCATAATATGCACCTTTACCATCAGCATCGCATACACTCAAACCGAGTGTAACTGGACCTGTAACCTGTCCCTTTATCATAATCGGCGATTTCAGTTCACCCATCCTTCGCTTCATTTCCCAGAAACCCTTACTCATCTTTTCTGAAATCGCAAAATATTCTAATTTATCAAAATTCCCATCTTCAATTACAGCAAAATAGTTTTCAAAAAACTCAGTTTCTTTGCGCACGAAATCATCACTCAAGTTATCAAATATAATTTTGCTATTCCGACTTACAATTCCAGGCATCCCTTCAGAAAACTGATTTATCATATTCTCATTTTCTCCAAGCTTCGGCAATTGAACCCATGCAGGCGCTTCAGGTGTATACTGAAAAATAAGTGATGTTGCTTTAAAAACATCAAGGTGGGGCATACTTCCTATTGTTGTGGGAATGCACTTTGGGTCAAAATATTTTAAACATTCGCCACTATGGATTAAACTCGCATTCATAATTATTCATTCAACCCAATCTTTCCCTGACAACCTGTGCTATCATGTTACAGTATTTTTCAGTAATACCCTCTGTTGGACCCTCCACCATTACCCTGCAAACATTCTGTGTCCCGGAATAACGAACTAAAACCCTCCCCTCACTGCCGAGCTCCAATTCTGCCTGTTTTATTGCTTCCAGTATTCGTGGTTCAGTGTTAAGGTCTGGTTTTTCCTTTATTTCTATATTAACAATTTTCTGGGGATAAACCTCCATCATTCCTGCAAGTTCAGAAAGGGGTTTGCCTGATTTTATCATCGCTGCAATTAATTGTATGGCAGTAATAATTCCATCGCCTGTAGTATGGTGGTCAAGAAATATAGTATGACCTGATTGCTCACCACCAAGGATACCCCCTAATTTCAGCATATCTTCGAGAACATAACGGTCACCAACTTTTGCCGAGTGATTTTTTAATCCATACTTTCGACACGCAATTATAAAACCTAAATTGCTCATTACAGTGCTAACAACAAGGTCATTTTTAAGTTTTCCCTCTTTTTTAAGCAAAGTTGCACATATCACAAGGACATGGTCACCTGTAACCTCATTTCCTTTTTCGTCAATCGCAATTAGCCTATCTCCATCACCATCGAATGCAAGACCTATTTGAGCACCTGTTTCAAGAACTCTTCTACGCAAATCCCTCGTATCCTGACATCCACACTTTTCATTTATGTTTAATCCATTGGGAGCATTATGTATTGTTTCAACTTCAGCCCCAAGTTCCCAGAAAGTTTCAGGAGCAACCCTGTATGTAGCACCATTGGCAGTATCTATAACGATTTTCATACCCTCCATAGACAATTCACGAGGAAAGGTATTCTTTAAAAATACTATGTATCTTCCATGAGCATCTTCAAGTCTGAATGCCTGACCCATTCCTTTTGGTGGTGGAACTTTATCTGGCAAATTACCCTCAAATATGAGTTTCTCTATTTTCGATTCCTCATCATCACTCAGTTTAAAACCCTGGCCGGAAAATATTTTTATTCCATTATCCTGATATGGATTATGAGATGCTGAAATCACAATTCCCGCATCTGCTCTCATACTCATTGTTATAAAAGCTATCCCTGGAGTAGGCATCACACCAACAAGATAAGGGTTTCCACCCATTGATGTAATTCCAGCCTCGAGTGAACTTTCCAGCATATAACCTGAAATTCGGGTATCCTTTCCTATAATTATTCTCGGTCTATGAGCAGGTTTTTTCAGCATGTAAGTTATGGCTTGCCCAACAGAAAAAGCGACAGATGAATCCATAGGATACCTGTTTGCCTCCCCTCTTATTCCATCAGTTCCAAAAAGCTTACCCATCGAATTTTGCCTCCTCTCCTTTATAAAAAGACTTTTCAAACAATATTTCTTTAATCAACATTACGACTAATGATAAAAGGGAAAAACCTGGTAGTTTCATTCATAAAATTCTTTACAACTTCATCAAGCCACATTGTGCCACTTTTCTTTACATCAGAAGGTAAACTTTTTATTGTTTCTATATAGTTACTTTCCTTTTTAAATTTATTCAATTCTTCTAAAAACTTCTCTCTGAATTCAGTTGATGTTTTATCAGTCGTTTTCATTTCATACAATCCATAAAAATCCTCTAATTTTTTATAACCATCCCGGATTCCTTCACTATATTTCCCGGAAGGTACCGCTCTTTCAAGTTCACCAAGTCTTTTTAATCGTTCACCAATTGCCATTTTAATCTTTTCAATAGCCCCATCTAAAAGATACTTTCCAAATTCTCTATCAGCAAAAAAAATTCGCCTTACCTGCAAATACCACTCCTTCAGTGAAAGAAGATTTGCTATATAAAACAAGTTGTTAGTTACCACCCTTTCAACTCCAACCCTCTTTTCCTTCTCAAAAGAGGCACTCCTGACTTTTCGAGCTGGCACTTTTTCACAAATCAGTTTTCCTTCATCTGTAAAATCTCCCCGAAGAATCGAACCTGCAGCCACAACATTTCCAAATCCAAGACGAAGAGGACCAACAATTCCACCCTGACCTCCAAGAAAAACTGGTGGTTTATCCAGCATAACCCCCCCTGGAACATCCCCTATTAAAGTCGCAGTAGCCTTATCACCATAAGGAGTAAAATTAAAATGTATAAAAGAACTTCCAACCTCCCCATGATTTTTTCGAGAGGTTCCACCAGCCATAAGGCAATCACAAAAGTTAATAAGGCTCCCCAAAGTTACAAAAGGAAAAAGAATGGTGTGCTTCAAACCAACACAATGTGCAGTACTCGATTCTTCCTCAAGAATACATGCTTCCCTTACATGGGAGCCATATCCCATACTTACACCATCAAGAAACACAGAATCTCTAAAATACCCACCCTTCAATTCTACCCTGCTTCCAATCTGACAGTTTTCTACTGTTACAGGACCCTCACTGCCTAAAATTGTTCCTGAACAGATAGTAGTTTTTGAACCATAGATTCTTGAGCCAGGATTAATTGTAACTCCACTTCCAATCCTGTCTAAATCGACTTCTTCACCAATATCAACCCATCTTTCATTTGGAATCTTTACACCCTTATCAATAAGAATTTTTATTTTTTCCTGAATTTGCAATTTTTCCTATCCTTTAAAAATTAAACTATTAATTCTTCATTAAATTTCGGTCAATAGGTCATTTGCATAGAAATTATCTTATCTCTTTATCGTGAGACTGTTTCATTATACTTGAAACGATTTTTTTATATTTTCCTTGATTTTAAATAAACTTTGTTTATTATTAAATAAAAATGGGAATTGTTTTTATAGAAGGAAAAGTTAGAGGACCTCAGTGTAAAGAAAAAGAGGTAAATTTTCTGGTTGATAGTGGAGCAACTTATTCATTGCTACCTCTTGAGGTATGGAAATCAATCGAAATAACTCCTAAAAAAAATATGACATTCACTTTTGCGGATGGAAAACAAGTAAATAGATTCGTTTCCGAATGTTATATTATTTTGCCTCAGGGAGAGGGGCATACACCTGTAATCCTTGGCGAAGAGGATGATAAGGCACTAATTGGAATAGTTACCCTTGAAATACTTGGACTGGTATTAAATCCCTTCAAAAGGACACTTGAGCCAATGAAAATGTTACTTATATGAGAATTATCAAAGAGCGCAGATAGCAAAAGGAGGGGTTCCAGTATCAACTGGAGACGAAGTAATTACATTTCCAGTATTTGCATCAATAATATAAATTCCCGGGTTATTTAAATCTCTTGAAACAACAAGGAGTTTTCCATCTCTTGTAAGAGCCATACCGGTTAAAGTAAAAGGACCACTTTCTATGATTGAATCTCGAGTAACCCTTCCAGAAGATGGGTCAAACCTTACAATCTTATCACCTGCATAGTTTAACTTGCTTATTGCTGCATAACCTGTATGTTCATCAACTACAACCCAGGCTGAAATATCACCACCTAAAACCTCTTCTGTAATAATGAAACCGGTTTTCTCGTATGTATTTACATCAATCCCCTCAATACCACCATCCGTTTGACCATAAAACCCAACTTCCGCAATAAGTATTCTGGATGTATCTACTGGTGATTCATAAAAAGGTACTAATGGATTTGCTCCTGAAAGAACTATCAAATCCTCCTGAGGTGTTGCAGGATTAACATCTATCAAATCAAAATTCTCGCTATTTAAAACAACCACTTTGCCAGGTCCTGTTGGGTCCCAAAGAGGGGTGCCGCGGTCAAGAAGTTGTAATGCAATAAATATTTTTCCTTCTATCACCTTAACTGCAGAAGCCTCAGGAATCCCATCAGAATCTGCAAAATTCGACAAATCTATTGCTTCTGTATTAAGGCTACCATCAACAAGGGAAATAATTGCAGGTCGTGTAAGATTATTCCTTGTTACAATTCCGGTTTCTTCTGATAATAGGTCCATATCAACAGGATTAGAGCCTGCTTCCACAGAATACTGTGATAAAATATTGAAAGGGGATTTATTATCTACCAAAGTAACAGTATCAGCACCAAATCTTTCAAGAACAAAGAATCTCCCTCCAAGACATTTTGGTAGCGCATCAGAATGAATGGTCATAACATTACGGGAAACTTCCATTGTTTCTATATTGACTATCGAATAAGAACCTGACGAATAATCAAAAGAGGCATTAGTTGTAATTGCAAGAGGGGGTGGTGGTGGCGGTAATTCTTCTTCAACACTATCAGCATCAAAAATTTCAATTCCATCAAATTCAATTTCGCTTTCTTCCATTGGCTGGTCTGGAAGTATCTCTTGAATCTCTTCACCAATTAAATCTTCACCTTCATTTTCATCCGAGGTGTCTAAATCTGCATCACCTGATGGTTTATTTTCTCCATCTCCGCAACCCGTAAAAAAAATTGCAAAAAGCACAATCCCTTCGATTAGAACTTTTTTTGTTCTTTCCATGGCTTTCCTCCTTCCCCGGGAATTACCCGGAATTTTTTTGTTGTTTTTATTTTCGGGGCATGATGACTGGAAAAAAACCGAAGGGAAAACTTGTTTTTCGCCAGAACACCTTACCCCGAGGTTACCTTACCGGGTAAGTCTCCTGGCTTACGGCTTTTGCCAGTCTTTAATAAAAAAACTGACTGAGAGAGCGCCTTCCCGAGCAGGCGACACACGAAACTATAAACAATAGTTTCGTAATCCGCCCTGCCCAGTGGCTCTATTGCTCCCTCTCATTACCGTTTACAGTGGCGGGGACCGCACCGGATTAGAGGATTAACTCATCCTCGCACCGGTTTCCTCACCCGGTAACTTTACTGGTGTTTACAAAACTATTGTTTTAAAGTCAACCAAAACACATATTTTCATTGCAAATATTTTTTTATAATTTAAAATTTAATAGTAAAATAGATTTCATGATAAATATAAGAAATTTGCCAGCCAATTTTTATTATCTTTCAATTTCGTTTTTTTTCTATGGGTGTGCTCTCGGATGGGACCGACCTCCTTCAGAAAATGATGGTGCAGATACAGGAGATTTCAGAATAGAATTTGGAGCAGATACTGAACTTGACCTCCCTGAAACAGATTGCCCTTTTGGCATGGCTCCTTGCGGTCGGAACGGAGAATGTGTTGATATTATAAAAAACCATGAAAATTGTGGAAATTGTGGAATACAATGTGAGCCTTTTGAAGTTTGCTCACAGGCACAGTGCACTTTCGAATGTCCCCCAGGGAAAACTGGATGTAATGGTGGATGTGTTGACCTTCTGAGCGATATTGATAATTGTGGAACCTGCGGACAAAAATGCGAAGCAGGTCAAAATGCAGACCCTTTCTGCGACACAGGAATTTGTAAAGTCATCTGCCATCCTGGCTGGAGCGACAATGACGGAGATGGTTCGTGTGAATCGAATTGCGTTCCAAGGTCATCGGTTGAAGAATGTAACGGAATTGATGACAATTGTGATGGCAGGGCAGATGAAGGATTCGATTGCCAGGCAGGTGCTCGGGTAGCATGCACAACAACATGTTCTACCACTGGATATGGAACCTGCAGTAACTCCTGCACAGTACCCACACCCTCTCAGTGTCAACTCCCACCCGAAACCTGCAATGGTATAGACGATGACTGCGACGGGAGATGCGATAATGGTTTTGAATGTTGCTCCGGTGAAAGTAGTTTTTGCACAACCTCGTGCGGAACTTCTGGAATGAAAGTATGCTCTTCTACCTGCATGTGGTCAGGTTGCATACCACCACCTGAGACCTGCAATGGTAGTGATGACGATTGTGATGGAGTTTGTGATAATGGCTACGAATGCTGTAGAGGGGGATTTGGTTCATGTACAACTTCCTGTGGCTCGCAGGGCACAAGACAGTGTTCAAGTTCATGTCAGTGGCAAACCTGCACCCCACCACCTGAATCCTGCAATGGCATTGACGATGATTGCGATGGAGTTTGCGATGATGGTTATGAATGCTGTGCCGGTCAATCCGGTTCATGCTCTACAACATGCGGTTCAACTGGAACTCGAAGATGTCTTTCTGACTGCCACTGGGAAACCTGCGTGCCACCTGCTGAAACCTGTAATGGCAGGGATGATAACTGCGACGGCAATATTGACGAGCCCTTCTGGCAATACCGCTGTCCATCCTCAGGATACACTTACTCGGATAGAAATACCTGCAACAACAACTGCTTCCGAACTGCAAATTGTAATCTCGCAACAATATCAGCAAGTGGTGAGGTGCTTATAAGAGATTGCTCTTACGGCGATTATTGCTGGCCATATAATTTCATCGGCAAAATTACTGGTTCCGGTAACAACCTCATAATATATAACGATTATATGTCAGAAATCGGGAGAATTACAATTAATGGAGCATCTGCAAGTGGTGAGGTGCTTATCAGAGACTGCTCTTACGGCGATTCCTGCTGGCCAAGCAATTATGTCGGCAAAATAACAGGGTCCGGTAACAATATCATTATTTATAATGACTACCTATCAGTAATTGGAAGTATTACCATTAATGGAGCATCTGCAAGTGGTGAGATACTCATCAGAGACTGCTCTTACGGCGATTACTGCTGGCCATACAATTTTATCGGCAAAATCACTGGTTCTGGTAATAACCTCATAATATATAATGACTACATGTCAGAAATAGGAAGAATTACTCTTAACTCCACAACATATCAGTGTCCTCTTGGAAGTTACTCCTGTTCCGGAAGTCCTCCATCATGCACAGCTCCACAAACCTGCGAAACAATTACCGTTTGCCCTTAACTTCTTCTAATATTTTTCGTGCACTATTACAATAATATCTTCTTACATACTGGGATGCGGCATCCCAGAGGAAACTTGCGCAAAGAAGCCTTACATTATAAGTTTTAAGTAAAGATAAAATCTGGTTTAACACAGAAGCGCGGCGCCCTATACACCAGGGTCTTTCGACAATTACAAAATCAACTCCTCCAACTTTTTGAAATAAACTTTTAATACCAGGTCGTTCCAGACAGGGAAGGCTACAATCATTTTCTTTTATAATTTCAAGCAATTCTATACCCTCTTCATCGCAAAATTTTTTTATCATGTTTTCTTGCTCCCCACATGTAACTATTTTTCCAGCACCGCTACCCTGATGAATTCTGGCCACATAACCGATACCAGTAATCTGCCTGGACTTTTCCAGCAATTCTTCAACAGCATGAAGAAGTTCATTAAGTGGAAAAGTTTTTATATAATAAAAGCAAACTTTTTTATCTACAACTCGCCTTTCAATCTCCTTTATATTCAAATCGGCAACTAAAATCAACCTTGATTTTGAGCTTATTTCCCTCAAAGCAGACACTGCTTCGCACCCATCAACATCAGGAAGCTTTACATTTAAAATAACACAATCAAACAAGGAAGTTGATAAAGCCTCAAGAGCAAAGGAAAAACTAAAAGAATCTTCCACAATATAACCCTTCTCTCTCAGGAAAAAACCGACTTTTTGTCGAAATTCCTTGTCTCCGTCAATGATAAGAATTTTCCCCTTTTTAGTTTCCACTCTATCATTGAACAATCAAATTTAATGCCAGAATTCCCGATTTTTAGGCATGGTTCAAAAAATGGTGCTTCATGACCTCTCCCCCTCAACCACCCGCACGACCACGCCAGCCACCACCTCCTTTCGGTTTGGGCTTGATAAATCAAGCCCCTACAATAAACGATGAAATTTTGCCCCCTTTTTTGACATTTTTGCGGATAAGTAATTTCGTGATTTTTAAATTTTGAACAATGCCGATTTTTAATATCTCCGAAAAGGAGCAAAAAGCCACCTTTTTTTTAAAAAAAAATGTGGAAAAATTCCCCTACTATATTTATTTTCCCCATTTGAAAGAGTCCATTCCTTCGTCATTCCCGCGGTCGTTTTGACTTTGCTTAAAGACCGTCTCTCACCGGGCGAGGTGGGCTGAGCGGAGTCAGCCTCAATGACCATGGAAAGGTGGATTCATGCTTGATTTTACCCAATACGCATTAACTTAACGCAACTCTGCCGCACAGGGAATTTAAAGCATACCTACAGAAGAGCGTTCAAGCCATCCACTTTTTCCCCTTTCATCTTCTATTCTACACCATGCTCCCCGAAACTCTTCAACTTTAACTCTCTGACCCTCAACAACATCATAACTCCTCACCGATTGCTCCGTTGGTCCTTCCCTTGTAGCAACCACTCCTCTTTCCACTATTATTCCCTCATGGCGGATAAAATCGTAACGGTATTTCATTATAACCAAAGACCCTGCCAATAACCATCCTATCGCCGTAAAAAATACAAAAATAGAAATCCCGATTCTAACTATTTGAGCTTTTGTTAATTTTCTCACTAAAAGTAAAATGAAAAACAGGTAATAAAGAAAAAGGAATAAAACAACAATTTCATTGGGAGAAAACCATCCAGCTGCACTTTCCCAAATCGTTTCTTTTGGTCTTGTATCAACATTTTTCCCCTTCCCCGTCAATTTCCTCCCTAAAATATTCCTTACAATAGAAATATTTTTCAGGGTTGCAGAATCGCGAGGCTTTAATTTTAAAGCCTTTTCATAAAAAAATATTGCTTTCCCATATTCCCCTGTCATTGCAAATGCATTACCTGTATTGTAATATAAAGCAGGGTCCTCTATTCCCAAATTCAATATCTCGTAATACTTCTTTATCGCTTCCTCATAATTTCCCTTGAAGTAGAAATCATTTGCTGTATTGAAAATCTCTTTTATATTCGCCCCCGTTGCTAAAAAAGGAAAAGACATCAGAATAACTACAATAATTGAGACTCTCCCGGCATTTTTGAATTGCGAGTTTTTACTCTTATTGTTTTTTCGACTACCAGTTTTTTTATCTATATTTTCTACAATTACTCTTACCCTCTCCAAACTCTTTCGCATATCCTTTGTACCTTCCAGTGACCTACCGTACCTTGCAAACTCACAATTTTCAAGTTCGCCTATAAGCTCATCTGCCTCCTTTTCCTCAACACCTGCTTCACGCAAAAAATTGCGAAGCTCTGGCGTGGTCATTCCTGATGCACCAATTTGAAATTTCATCTCAAGATACTTCAGAATTCCCCTTTGCAATCTTGCATAAAATTCAGTATCATCTCTAATGCCAGAGGATTCCCTGATTATTTTACGAAATTCTGCCAATGCTCTGGAGGAAGGATTTTTGTTTTTACTCTCTACAATAAATCGCCTTATAATTCCAATAAAAATATACATGAAGAAAACAACTGGAGGAATTGCAACGAGAACTAAAAACCACTTTGACCTTATGTACTGGTTCTGATGAGGGCTTAATGAAGCAATTGTTACAATCGGGCGAAGCCCTTCAATTGTTTCTCCTTCTTCTTTGACATTTTCTGTATCACGGTCATTACCAATGACCAAATCACCAGCTGCCCCCGATTGGGAAGGTTCAACCTGTATTTCCAATGGTTTTGTTTCCGAAACAAAATACTTCCCCTCTTCAGGGTCGAAATATGCAAATTTTACCGGGTCTATCGTGAGTTTCCCCGGTTTTGAAGGTATCACTATGTATTCTATTTTTTTACTCCCTCCAACAACAAATCTTCGAATATCCAGTGTGTCAGAAATCTGAGGTTCATAAGTTTTCACATCCGGTGGAAATTTCACCTGAGGTGCCTTTACCATTTCAATATTTCCAGTTCCACTGATTACAAATTGCACAGAAAAAGGTTGGTCCACTATTGCCTTCGTCGATGAAACTTTACCCTCAATAACATACTTACCAACATTGGCGGAATCGAATTCAGGAGGTTTCCCTGCAGCAGGAAGGGGCAATACTTCTATTTTTAAAGGAATTCCATTTCTCTTGTATGTTTTTGAACTTCCGAAAAACCCCCCTATCCCTGTTGTAACATTAACCTCACCTGGTGAAATTTCAAGCTCTCCAGATTCAGTTGGAAATAGTGCAATTTTTCTCAGGGTTGCCACATTGAAAATTACACCGCCAATATCAACTGGCGTAAAATCAACTCTCCCGGTAGGAGATAGAAGGTCTCTTGTCCAGAACTTGCTTCCGCTTGGCTCCCTTGTAACATCTATATTTGAAACATTTAGTCTCGTATACAAATAAAAATCCAGAGTTGCCTGCTGCCCCACATAAACTTTTTTCGGCGTTACAATTGTCCTCAAAAACACATCAGGGTCGTACTTTGCACCATCGAGCCCCTGAGGAGGAGGGGGAGTTTCCTCAGAAGGTTCAGGTGGAGTGGGTGGCACAGGCTGAATATCAGGAATTTTGAACCGGTCGAAAGGTTTTTTGAAAATATCGTCAAAATCCTTAAATGGATCTATATCAAATGGATTTGACGGATAACCTCCACCTTTTGAACCAACTCCCTGTTTTTCACGAGTAACTTCAATCACAATAGACCCGCTTTCATATTCCTTACCGGCAAATTTTACAATTACAGGTCCTATTTTATGAACACCAACCGTTTTTCCCATCAAATCTATATCGTACCGGGTTGTATATGTCATCTTCACGCCCTGCCCTAACCCAAAAGAAAATTGAATCGGAGAAGAAACACTTCTTGAAACTACATCGAATCCTTCAAAAGAAGGAAGTGTAATGTTCTGTGGTTTACTACCCTCTGTAGATACTTCAATAGAAATAGATACCACCTCACCCAGACCAACCTTATTAGCTTCCGCTTCAATAGAAATATTGGGAATCTGCTGTGATACAGCATTTTTTGTAAATGCCAGCGCCCCTGCAATCAAAAATGAAAATAAAAAAATTATATTTGTTTTTATTTTCATACTTTCACTCAACATCATTCAATTCTACTACCAGTCTTTCAAAACTCTTTGTTTTGCACCCGCCATCTTCCTCATATTTTCAAGAAAATAGTTCTTCTCATTATTCTGTAAAGCGTCAAGTATTGCCTGTGCCTGCTGTTTTGAAAGAGGAACCGGATTATTTTCTTCCTTTTGTGCAGTCTGCTCCTGCTGAGCCTCCTCCTTTGCCTTATTCTGTTTCATTTCCTCCCCTTTATTTTCCTTCTGGGATTCACCCTCATTTTCTTTTTTATTTACCTCTTTTTTACTTTCCTGCTCTTTCTGCTGCTCCTGCTCTTTTTGCTCCTGCTGCTTTTCTTTACTCTGATTTTCCTCTGGTTTCTGTTTATCAGGAGAGGAAGAATCATCCTTTTGATTCTCATCAGGCTTTTTCTCCTGATTCTGGTTTTCTTTATTCTCCTTTTCCTCCTGTTTTTTCTGCTCCTCTTCCTTTTTCTTTTGCTCCTCAATTTTTTTCAATGCCACAGAAAGGTTAAAAGCTGCATCTTCATATCCGGGCATTAATTTCAATGACTGTCTGTATGCTTCTACTGCTTCCTTATACCTTTCCTGCGCAAAATATACATTCCCTAAATTATAAAAAGATTTTGCTTTTAAATCTTTATTTTCACTACCAGCACGATCAATAGCAGAAAGAAATGCTGATGCTGCCTCTTCGAGCTTTTGCTGCTTTGATGCAGAATCTTTCATTGCTATTTTATATGATGCAATTCCCTTATCATAATCCACTGCTGGATTTTCCGGATGTTCACCCGAAGCAGCATTGTAACTTTTAAGCGCTTCCTGAAAATTGCCCTTAGCAATGAGCGTGTTGCCTTTCTTCACATTGCGATTTTCTTTAACAAAAGGATTCCACGCAAAAGTATTTTTCGAAAATGCAGAAAAAAAGCAAAAAAATCCAACCAATAAAATGATTTTTCTTATCATTGTCTTTAACTACTCCTTCTCCTTCGCCTTCGCCACAAATATTTTAAAATTCCTTCACTTGAATCACTTATCAAACATTCCACCAGAAGAAGCAAAAATGCTGGTAAAAGCAACCATATATAAAATTCATCGTAAATCGTAACTTTTCTTGCTTTGATTTCTTCCTGTTTCATTCTTCTAATTTCTTCAATTACAGGAAATATATTAATTTTTCCCGGAGCGGACCTTATGTAAATCCCCTTTGTGTCTCTTGCTATTTCTTTCAATTTTTCCTCATTTTCAGGTGAAAGACTCGTCGTAACATATTTACCATCCACATCCTGTTGAAAACCATCCTGCGTACCATCTTCAAGATACTTCGGAACCAGCTCCGCAGTACCCGTACCGATACCAAGAACTATTATTTTGATGCCATGTTTTGCAGCTTCCTTTGCTGCCTCCACCCCCTGACCTTCATGGTCTTCCCCATCAGTAAGCAGGACAATTACCTTGCTTCTGCCTTTTGAAGAAGGGTCTGAAGTAAGCAATTTCGTTGCGGACTCTATTGCAGCCCCGATATTAGTCCCTCCAAGAGGCATGTCATAGGGTTTAATATCTCTCAAAAAAAGCCCGATAGCACCATAATCGGTAGTTAAAGGGTAAGAAATTGCAGTTCCTGCAAAAGGAACAACTGCCACCCTGTCACCTGTAAGTTTACCCAATAACTCCTCGATTTCTTTCTTCGCTCTTGTAATTCTATCAGGTCTAATATCTCTTGCAAGCATACTCTTGGAAAAATCTATGGCAAGGGCTATGTCTATACCTTTTACCTTAAGCATCTTTTCAGTCCCGCCATACTGTGGTCTTGCCATTGCGCCTATTAAAAAAATTAGAGCGCAAACCATTATAGTGGACTTAGTTGCTTTTCTTACCAGGCTAAGATTTTTAGATATTTCTTCCCAGCCCCATTTAGCCGTTTCCTTACTCTCAGCTTTTGCACCCGGAGCAAACTTTTTAAGTGCAACTATCTTTGAACGATATGCCAAAATCATCAGAGTAATAACAAAGGGCACGAGAAGAAAAAGCCAGAGGAATTTCGTCCCCCCCATTCTCATACGACACCCGCTAAATAAAACCATTATCCACAGGAGGTATGAATGTATAACAATCCGCCAAGATTTACTTCCACTAATCTTCATGGTGATTTCCTTGCTATAGTAAATCTTAAAAGAATCTCAATTAGAAAGAGCAGAATTGCAGGTAAAAGAAATCTTCCGTAAATTTCAGCATAAACTACACCAACATCTGAAATTCTGGTTTTTTCCAGTGCATCCAAAATTGCATGAAAAGAATCTTCAAGAGACTTTCTGTCCTCCGCAATAAAAAATTTTCCACCAGTTTTTTCACTAATTCCCTTTAAAAGTTCTGGATTAACAGGGAAAAGTGCCTTTCCATATATGCTTCTTCCAAACATGTCAGTATCAATTTCTACGGGGGTTTCGTTCTGCTTTCCCGCAAGTATGGTATAAATTTTTATTCCGAGTGTTTTTGCAAATTCGCTCGCCTGCTCTGGTGAAATATTCCCCATGTTATTTGCTCCATCTGTTAAAAGCACTATTACTTTTGATTCAGCGCTACTCTTACGCAATCTGTTAATGGCAGTGCCAAGAGCATTCCCTATTGCGGTTCCTCTTCCATCCACTGCACCTATCTGTAAAGACCTGACGAGATTTCGCACTACATTGTAATCAAGAGTAAGCGGCACCAGAGTCATCGCTTCTCTTCCAAAAATCACAACTCCAATCCTGTCATTTACTCTTCTCGAAATAAAATCATCCACTACTGCCTTTGCTCCTTCAAGTCGGGTAGGTTTAATATCAGCCGCAGTCATACTATTAGACATATCAAGAGTCATAATTATATCTATACCCTCAACATCGGCTTCTTCCCTTATTGCTGTAGCCTGTGGGCGTGCCACGGAAAGAGCAACAAGCCCTATGACTGCTCCTCGTAAAATCCCGGGTAAATATGCCAAAACTCTTGCCCTTATTTTTCCGGGGAGGTTCTTTGCAATATCCACCCTCGTTAACAAAATTCTACTGCTAAGGGCGTGTTTGAAATAAACCTCTCCTAAAAGGACAAGTGGAATACACAAAAGAAGGAGAAATCCCCATAGATTGTGAAACTTCAGCCCTTCCCCATGAGCTGATGAATAATTAGACACTACAATATAAACCATACCCACAATAGCAAGACTTAAACCTGCAGGCCAGAAAAACCGCCATACCCACGCAAAAAATTTTTTGAAAACTATAGCAAGACGAGATTGCCTCCTTGTGGCTTGCTCCCGCAAATAACGCCTGTAGGCGTATGCATCCATAATTTTATTTCGCTCCGATTCCATTTTTTCCTTTTCCTATCTCCTCATCGTAAACCCTGTAATTTTGATTCGTTACATCAACAATCCTGAATGCTTCATCAATCATTTCTCTATCCTCTGTATCAGAAGGGATATGTTTTGCAAATTTAACCATGTCGCATGAAAAAAGAAATTTCCACAACTCTGCCTGAGTAATGCCTACAGTCTTTTTTGTTTTCATTATGTCAATGATTTCCTCAGATGTGCATTCAAGTCCATCAAAATCAAATCTATTAGACAGATATTCCCTGATGGCAAAAGATAAATCGAGGTACCACGATTTTTTCAAATCCAATTGTAATGGAAGTTTAGCTCTTAAAGCCTCGAGTTTTTCATATGCAATTTCCTCTGGTGGTCTCGGTGGTGGAGCAGGCTTTGGAGCTTTAGGATGCCACCTCTCCCAGTTTCTTGCTACATACCATACAGTTACTAAAACAAAAAACACCAGAACCAGAGACCCTAAAAAAATGAGTAACGGCGTATTCCGTTCATAAACTTTCACAACACCCGCTAAATCCTTAATTGGTGGGTCAACCTTCCCTGCAGAAGGGTCTGCCACAGCAATTTCTAATGGAATCGTATCCATATAAAATACATCCCCCCCCTTTGTAACAACTGCAAATCTAATTGATGGTATTTGAATCGCACCTGCTTCAAGCGCTATTAGAGTGAAAGTATAATGGTCATTGGTCCAGCCATCTTTTGTCTGACTTTCATTCTTCATAGTTTTTTCGAGCAAATCGAGTTTTCCAAAAGAAACATTTGATGGTAACCGAACTTCATGACCCACTCTTCTATGGACTACCACTTCGAAGTTAAGGGTTTCTCCAAGCTTGAGCTTTTTTCTATCTACCCATGATTTTACAGAAGGACGAATCCCTGCTGGAAGTGCAAAAATGGACTGCTCTTCTTTCTCCCTTTTTGTTTCTATTTCACTTTCGATTGAATCTTCATTCCCATTTTTATCCTCAAATGAATCTACAGAATATATAGATGAATCATTATATGCATCAGAGGTTGCATCCTGACCCATGGCCTGCAATTGTAAAAAACACACACAGAAGGAAAAGAGCCACAAAAATGCGACCTTTGGTATATTCATACTCTAATAACACTCCTTTTTGCTCTCAATTTAAAAAACTTAATAAGGGGGTCCATATAGGGTTTTGAAATATCAACACTTATAAAATCTATTTTGTTTTTTCTAAAAAATTCCCCTCTTTCGACTTCTTCCTTCTTCAAGAGCGTAGAATATGATTCAATTACCTTCTTATTAGATGAATCAAGCCACTCTACCTCTCCGGTTTCAGGGTCTTCAATCAGTATAAGACCCATAGGTATAATACCGCGCTCTCGTGACAAATCCTCTGGATTTGATGATTTCTCTCTTGGGTCAAATATTTCAATAGGTACAAGGTCATGTTTTCTTGCAGCAAGTTTCAATTGCTCTTCATATCCCCTTCCTATAAAATCTGATATTAAAAAAACTATTGACCTGCGCTTTATAACTTTGCCTAAATAATCAAGAGCAACCCCCATATCAGTTTTCTTTCCAGCTGTCTTTGTGCTTAGCAAACTTAGAACAACTCGCAAAACATGCTTTCTTCCCTTTTTGGGTGGAATAAACTTTTCAATTCTATCCGAAAACATTATTAGCCCGACCCTGTCATTATTTTCTATTGCAGAAAAACTCAGAAGTGCGGCAATTTCGGCAATCACATCCCTCTTAGCAAAGCCTCTCGTTCCAAAAAATGTAGATGCAGATACATCAACAACTAAAATAACGGTGACTTCTCTCTCTTCTACGAATAATTTTACAAAAACATCCCCCATTCTCGCAGAAACATTCCAGTCTATCATCCTTACATCATCACCTATTTGATACTGTCTTACTTCCTGAAAAGAAATTCCTCTTCCTTTGAAAACGCTATGATACTGACCTGCCATTGTATCCTGAACATAATGGCGGGTCACAATTTCTATTTTTTTTACTTTCTTTATCAGTTCTCTTGAAATCATGGTTTTTGGAAATTTTAAATCAGGGTACCTCTATAGTTTCGAGAATCTTTTTTATAATTCCTTCTGTTGTAACTTCTTCTGCTTCTGCCTCGTATGTAAGAATTATTCTATGCCTTAAAATATCAGGGGCTACCGCCTTAATGTCCTCGGGGGTAACAAAACCACGGTGTTTAATAAACGCATGCGCTCTTGCTGCTTTTAAAAGCGAAAGCGAACCTCTTGGCGAAACACCATATTCTATGAAATCAGAAATCTCTTTCAAATTGAACTGCGATGGATTGCGAGTCGCCATCACTATATCAAGAATGTAGTTTTTCAATTTCTCATCAACATAAATCTGCTGAACAACTTTTCTTGCCTCGAGCAGCCTTTGAGGTTTAATAACAGGTTCAATATCAAAAACAGGGTCCCCTCCCATTCTATCCATAATAATAAGTTCTTCGTCACGATGCGGATAATCAATTTTAACTTTCATCATGAACCGGTCAACCTGCGCCTCCGGTAACGGATAAGTCCCCTCCTGCTCAATTGGATTCTGAGTTGCCATTACTAAAAAAGGCTCCTCAAGCGGAAATGTTGTTTCCCCTATCGTTACCTGCTTTTCCTGCATGGCTTCAAGCAGGGCGCTCTGCACCTTTGCGGGTGCTCTATTTATCTCGTCTGCAAGAATTAAATTCGCAAAAATTGGACCTTTTTTAGACGAAAAGGTTCCACTGTGCTGATTGTAGACCTGAGTTCCTATAATATCTGCTGGCAAAAGGTCTGGAGTAAATTGTATCCTCTGGAATTTTGCAGAAATCACACTACAAAGAGTGCGCACCATAAGTGTCTTGGCAAGACCGGGAACTCCCTCAACAAGGACATGTCCACCGGTTAAAAGACCAATCAAAAGTCTCGAGAGCATTTCTGTTTGTCCTACTATCACTTTCTGGGTCTCTCTCATGATATCATCGATGAAAGAACTTTCCTGTCTTACAAGGTCTGTAATAACTTTTACATCAACAGCCATAATTTACCTCCATGAATAGTTTACAGGTTAAAGAATACTTTTGACAAATATCCCGGAATTGTTCAAAAATCCTGGCGTGACAAATCACGCCCCTACGAAAAAACAATAAACAATTGAGCTTTTGAAGATAATTCGTTTCATATTTTTTGGAACCCTGAACCATGCTTTACTTCTTATAAAACCTGAAATTTAAAAATATTCCTTAACTTTTCATTTATAGAAAAATACCGATTTTATTTAATAAATTTTACTGTTCAATTTCCTCAGGCATGGGTTGAAGCATAACCTCGAAACTCTGCTCTTTGCCTTCCCTTACCACCTTTACTGGAATAGAAATGCCCGAAGGCGAAGTCGCTATTAACCATGGAAGTTTTCCAGCATCTATAACCTGCTTGTCATTAAATGAAACAATTACATCCCCCCTCCTCAAGCCTGCTTTATCTGCTGGACCTCCTTCCACAACTTCCGCAATTAGAGCACCTGTGGCACTTTTCAATTTCAACTCCTGAGCAACATTTGAATCAACAGGAGCAATGTAAACCCCCATCCATGACCTTGTGACATGTCCTTTTTTAATGAGTTCGGGAAGGACATTTTTAACCATATTTATTGGAATGGCAAAACCAATGCCCTGCCCCTCTTTTATAATTGCGGTATTAACCCCTACCACCTTCCCTTCTGTATCCACGAGAGGTCCTCCTGAGTTTCCCGGATTAATTGATGCATCTGTCTGAATAAAATCTGCATAACCTGGAATTTCACCATAAAGGTCCCATGAACTTCTTCCCTTTGCACTAACAATCCCAGCAGTAACAGTATTAGAAAGTCCGAGCGGATTACCAATAGCAATAACCCAGTCACCAACCTCAAGAGCGTCTGAATCACCAAGTGTCGCCTCTGAAGAAACTGGTTCAGGAAGCTGGAGAACTGCTATATCGAGCCTTGCATCTTTTCCTACAATGCCTGCAGGTAACTCCTTCTTTTCCAAACCGGGTAGTTGAACAGCTATCTGAGAGGCATCCTTAATTACATGATTATTGGTAATAACAAGCCCTGCTTTGTCTACTATGAAACCACTTCCTAAACCTTTACGAACCCTCTCCCTGAAAGGATAATCAAAAGGACTCATAAAACCAAAAGGGAAATTTGACACTCCACCCCCAACCAGAACCTGTCTTGTATTAATTGTAACAACAATTTCTCTAACTTTTGCCACTACCCCTGCAAAAGAATCAGGTCTGCGAGAGGTGACGGGAAGGGAAGGACAGTTTACAGAGGAAACTTTCTCATTTATTGAAGGCAGATTAACACCATAAGCCTTCTGATTCCGTTTTTCTATTTTTTCCTTTTTATTGTTGTTGCCGTTGCAACCATAGAAGCATGTAATAAAGACAGAGAAAATTACATAGCGCCAGATATGACGATTAAAGAAAACAAAAAACTGTAATTTAGAAATTTCACTCATTCTTATGTTTTCCTCTCATTTTCCTTTAATGAACCTCGTTACTACTGCAACTTTCCCGAATCAAGGCTCTTTTTCTTTTCTACCCACAATAATCTGAGTTCCGTTAAAATCCTTTCAAGTATTCTTTCCTCTTCTCCTGTTAAATTCCCTTTTGTCTTTTCCTGAATGACTTCAAGAATATCTATAGTGCATTTTGCCGAACGAAGGTCACAATCTGTTTTCCCTGTTTCAGGGTGAGGTCCGCAACCCATAGATAAAAGGGCAGTCTGGCTCATAGAAAGAATAAAAGTAACAAAATCCATTTTTTCAGGAAAATCTTTGCATGTTTGTGCAAAATCTTTTACATTATCCTTATAGCTATCAAATTCCCCTTCCTCCTGATTCGTAGCAGATTCAACCGAATCGCTAACCCTTCTTCTGTCTACCACTTTTATTGGTTCTTTCTTATCCTTCTCGTCTTTTTCTGTCATAGGTGCTCCTTTAAAGAAATAACATAAATTTTATCTTTTTGCTGGTGGGAAAATTTTTTTAGTCCCACTGTATTAAATTAAACCAGTATCAGTCAAAACAACAATGAGTTAAAAAGACAAAGGGGAATCGGGAAAAACCTTTTTAAAGAACCCCATCCACCTCCTTTCGATTTTTGCTTCATGACGCCTCCATCCACCGCGGACCGCAACACCACGCCCTCATCCACCATCTTTTGATTCCCCGGTGAAGCCTTCCCTTTTTCTTCTTTCTCTCTCTTTGAATTTTCTTTCCCTCTTTCTCCTTCTCATTTTTAAACTATGTCTTCTATCACCCTTTCCCACTTTTAAATTCTCCCTTCTAAATTTAACATTTTCGGTTTCATATATAATCAAATCCCTTAACTATTTCAACCACTTTATTTTTTTTCCCTATTCGCTGCTGCATTTTCCCTGAATAAGAATCAAAACATACTTGCCAATGGAAAAAGATATGGTATCAATTAAAATATGCAGAATAAAACAAAGTTCGCTTTCAAAATTTTAATATTCGTCTTTGTCTCTTTTGCTCTTATATCCTGCACTCCAAGAAATCCTCTTGCAGACGCTTACCCGGACTGGACAATAGACAATACTCCCTTCGAAACTCCTCCTTCACAATGCGTTTCAGTTGATGGGATTGATGGAAGTTTTTGCCCTGACGGATGGACAGATGGAACCATAGATGGAACATACGATTACACTACCGATTTTGACATTCAGGAGCAGGAATACACTCCTGATATCCCTGACGGAGAAGGAATACCGGTAAAGTCTTGTGAAACAATCGTGAGTTTCAGACCATCCACACCACTGGGACCATCTGATACCATATCCATTGCAGGTGAATTCAATGATTGGAATACTTCCACGCATAAACTCACTGACACTGACGGTGATGGAACCTATACAATTTCTCTCGAACTTTCTGAAGGAGAATACGCATATAAATTCGTCAAAAACCAAACGCAGTGGTTTTTAGACCCGGAAAATCCATGGACGAAATATTACTGCTCCGGTGGTTCCTGTGAACTCAATAGCAATTTGCGCGTTGATGACTGCCAGAAACCCTCTCTTGTAATGATTTCATTTTCTGCAGAACCTAATGGAAATCTCAGTGCCCTGGTTCAATATGTAGATGGTTCTAATGCTTCTGGTCCTGACCCTGATAGTATTCGTGTAACTATAAACCGAAACCCATCCGATTTTACCTTTGATTCTTCGACAGGTTTAATTGCAATCACTAAAACAGGACTTGAACATGGCAAAGTAATGTTAAAAGTGGAGGCTCAGGACCTTTCTGGAAGAATCGCAAAACCACTTTACATTCCAGGATGGGTTGAAGAAAAAGCATGGGACTGGAGAGATGGAATCATGTACTTTGCTTTTACAGACAGATTTTTCGATGGCGATTCCTCCAATAACCATCCTATTGGTGTCGAGTTGCCCGCTGACTACCGTGGGGGTGATTTTGCTGGAATTCGCATTAAAATTGAAGAAGGTTATTTCAGTTCAATGGGGGTAAATGTCCTGTGGATTTCTCCACCATACGAAAATCCAACCTCAAGTGGAATAGGACATGATGGACATTATTATTCTGGTTATCATGGTTACTGGCCAGTTGACCCGATTGCCGCAGAAACAAATTTTGGCGGAGATGACGAACTCGAAAATCTCCTCGATACCGCTCACAGAAATGGCATCAGAGTTTTAATGGACAGTGTCCTGAACCACATTCATATTGAACACCCTTACTGGTCTGCTCACAGAGGAGATGGCTGGTTCCACGGAACAGGGGATTGTGTTTGCGGTCGGGGGGGATGCGACTGGGATAGTCACAGAATTGATTGCTGGTTCACATCCTATTTACCTGATATCGACTACACAAAACATGATGCTCTTGTAACCATGGTAAACGATACTCTTGACTGGATATTTGAAATCGGCTTTGACGGACTGCGGGTTGATGCAGTAAAGCACTTCGAACACATAGTAGGACAGCGCCTTGCACTCGAAATGAATGAAAAATATGAAATCGCAGGACAGAGATTTTACATGGTTGGAGAAACTTTTACAGGTGGTTATGGAGGAAATTGCGGAGGAGGTCCAGATTTCATAATGCAGTATATAAGTCCAATTGAACTGGACGGACAATTCGATTTTCCACTCTTCTGGGTGATTTTAGATGTATTTGCACGGGAGAGTGCCGATATGGTCTGGCTTGATACTGCAGTAAGGGGTCTTGAAACATGCTATGGCTCCTATCCTATCATGTCAACATTCCTTGGAAATCATGATGTGGCAAGATTCATATCAGTAGCAAATGGTGACAACATTGGTGAACCATGGAGTGCGCCTCCACCAGTTCCATCCAACCCTCTTCCTTATCAAAAACTCCGCCTGGCTTTTACATTCCTTCTGACTTATACTGGAATCCCTCTCATTTATTACGGAGATGAAATCGGTATGCCTGGAGCGGGAGACCCTGACAATCGAAGAATGATGAAATTTACAGGGCTGAGTGCAAATGAAAGACTCGTCCTGGACAGAGTAAGAGCTGCGGGCACTGTAAGAATTAACAATGAATCTCTGAGAAGAGGCACGAGAAAAACAATTTATGTTGATTCTAACTTTTATGTCTATGTTCGAGGAACCGGCACAACTGCGGTATTGGTCGCTTTAAACAGAAATAACTTTGAAGTTTCAAAAATAGTTAACATTCCACCTGAGATTGGAATATCCGATGGCACAATTTTTAGTGATGCTCTTGGTTCAGGAACCTTTACAGTATCAGGTGGGACAATTAATCTTCAGGTAAGGGCAAAGGATGGAGTAATTTTGATTCAATGAAAAAAAGCGTGTTAATTAATAAAAACATACCTGACGGAAAAGGCAGGGAGTGTATTTTGCTCTTAAGTGGTGGTCTCGATTCAAGCACATTGCTCGCATGTCTCACCCGAAGAAACTGGATTGTTAACGCTCTTACATTCAATTACGGGCAGAAACATTCAATTGAAATAAAACTTTCAAAAAAACTATCAAAACATTTTTCATGCAAAAGACACATAATATTTGATTTACCTCTCAATAGAATTGTAAAAAGTGCTCTTACATCACCATCAATAAAAGTTCCGGCAGGAGGAACATCAAAGGGAATTCCAGTTACCTATGTTCCTGCAAGAAATTTAATTTTTCTTTCAATTGCAGTTGCGTGGGCTGAAACAACCGGGATAAAGGATATTTTCATTGCTGTAAGTTCTGTTGACTTTTCCGGTTATCCAGATTGCAGAGAAGCTTTCATAAATTCTTTCGAGGAAGTTGCACAGGTTGCCACGAAAATGGGAGTGGAAGACCAAAAAATTAAAATCCATGCTCCATTAATGCATCTTTCAAAAAGAGAAACGATACTGATGGGTCTGGAAGCAGGTTTAGATTATTTTCTCACATCTTCATGCTATAATCCAGATAAAAAGGGGAAACCCTGCGGTAAGTGTGACGCATGCCTTTTGAGGAAAAAAGGCTTTGAAGAGTCAGGTTTTAAAGACCCTCGAATAGAAAAGTGGTAAAAATGAAAGGAAAAAACAAAATTAAATTTTTAATTATCCTGTTTTTGTTTATGTTACATTGTGGACCTGCAATTGTCGGAGGAAAGGTTTCAGGAAATCTTAAAAACTATCTTTCAGCAATTCCAGAAATAAGCGTAGAAATAAAAAATTATGGTATCCTTTCATGGCAAAAGCAAAGAGCTGAAAAGGTTAAAGAAAAACTTTTAAAATGTCTCCTCCCTATTTTAAACCCTCTCTGTGGAAAGAAAGGATGCAATTTTGTTATCTCCTCTGATAGTATGAAATCGCCACGACAGAAGAACAAACTAACTGTAAAATTTGAATACGAAAGGAGTTCACATTTCATGGATGGATTTGTTTTGATTTCAACTTTCGAAATGCGGGATTCAGCAAACCTCGAAACCATTCTCAAATACCACTACTACAGTGAGCCAAAAACAAATGTTTACTATGAAAAGGGAATGGATAAAGATGAAATTTTCACTGTTGATACTTTGCAAATAACAGATAAGTTTTGCAGGGAACTTGGTAACGAAATTCAAAATATTCATTAAAAATGTCAGACTATTCAAAGCATTTTCTTCCAAAATTGATTCAGTTTACCTATAACTTTCTCATAAAACTACCATTTTCTTTCCTTAAAAGTATAGGTGACATGACAATTCTTGCGGCAAAGGTTTTTTTCTGGGCTTTCAAACCCCCTTTCAGATGGGATGTCACATTGCACGCCATGAGTTTTGTAGGTGTGGGGTCTTTGTTTATTGTCGGTTTAACAGGAATATTTTCAGGGGCAGTTTTATCATATCAACTTTACGATGCATTTAGAATATTCAGGGCTGAAAACCTCACAGGTGGTGTAATAAGTGTTGCTCTTTTCCGTGAACTCTCCCCTGTTCTTGCATCTTTGATGCTCACATCGAGAGCGTGCAGTGCAATGGCAACTGAAATTGCAGCAATGAGAGTAACTGAACAGATAGATGCACTTCAAACCATAGGTGTCAACCCAATTCAATACCTCATTGTTCCAAGAGTCACTGCAGGAACCTTTATGGCACCAATTCTATGCATGGTATTTTCATTGGTTGGATTAATGGGTGCTTACATAGTTGGTGTAATCATGCGTGGACTTGACCCGGGTGTTTTTATACACAATGTAAAATTCTATACTGACCCAGAAGATTTACTTCACGGTCTCATCAAAGCAACTGTATTCGGTTTTGTAACTTCACTTATTGCCTGTGACAGAGGATACAATACTTCAAAAAGTGCATCTGGAGTTGGGGAAGCAACAAATAAAGCAGTTGTCTTTGGCTCAATATCTATTTTCGTTCTTGATTATTTCCTGACCGTATTCCTTACAGAAACAGGAATAGCAAAATAAAATTTAAATTCTTTCGGAATTGTCTCTACCTGAAATGCATTGCCTGTCTGATGTATCAATGCTTCCATCCGAATCGTTATCTATCCCATCAGAGCATTCAGACGCAACGGTAGGAGCATCAGTTTCATCATCATCACGACGACTGAAGCAACCAGGGTCTTGAGGGAAATCAATTAAACCATCTCCATCATTATCAATTCCATCAGAACACATGGGAGAAATATCACAATCAAATTCATCGTTATCATTTTCAGAAATACAACCATGGTCATCCATATCAGTTAATCCATCACCATCATCATCTCTACCATTATTACATGCAGAAATTGACCCTGACATTGCACTTTCATTTCTTCCTTCAAAACCAGAGCACCCAGGGTCATCTGGAAAATCAATCAAGGTATCTGCATCATTATCAATTCCATCATTACATTGTCTGTGTTCCCTTCCTCCTTCATTACTATCTATACTCACCGTACATCCAGAGTCACCTCCAAAATCCTGACGACCGTCTGTATCATCGTCCATAAAATTTGAACATTGACTGAATAGCCACGCACCATCTTCATCTATATCTATTGGTCCTGTACACCCGGGTTCATTCTCCCAGTCCGCAACTCCATTTCCATTATTATCCCATGAATCAGAACATTCGGGAAGAGGCATCTTCAAACAGCCTGCACATTCTCCAGTCCATCCGCAATGGTCAAGAACAGTCCTGTCATCCCCATCATCACATCTTGTTCCAAAACCAAGTGCTGTCCATTCAGTCTGACTGTTTAAAGGATTACATCCAAGACAGGGGGAATCTGGTGACGAATCCCCTGAATTATAGCAAACCCCATCTATCAAACATTTTCCAGGCAAAATCGGATATGAACACCTCTCAGAACCTTCCTCCTGACAATTATCATCAGTGCAATCAAGACCATCAGTAGGGCAAACTATAGTTGCACGAACACAACCACTTGGGTCACCTCCAGAAACAGGACTACATCTTTCATTCGTGCAGTTAAGCCCATCATCACATCTTGAATCATCAGGAGTATGTTCACACCTGTCACTTCCCTCGTTGCATGAATCTATTGTGCAATTAAAAGTATCTGAACAATCCCTTTGTGAATACTGACAGCCATTAATTAAATCGCATCTATCAATAGTGCAAAATTGAGAGTCATTACACCTGCTGTGTACAGGTGTATGCAAGCATCTATTGTTTTCCTCATCACAATTATCTTCTGTGCAATTTATACCATCATCACAATTTACAGGTATCCCGGAAGTGCAAAGATTGCTCGATGGGTCGCATTGTTCCTCACCATCACAGTAAATACCATTATCGCAATCAGCATCATGTTCACATTGAGGTGCAGGAATACAACCCGAATTGGGGTCGCATATTTCTGTTGTATTACATAAATTCGAATCCGGTATGAACTGACAATTCCCATCTGGTTCAATGCAGGAATCATGGGTGCAATCAATTCCATCGTTGCAGACAATTGGCTCACCTGAAATGCAGTGACACCCATCACAAATTTCCTCCCCATCGCATGCCAGATTATTTTGACAATCTTCATCAATTGAGCATTCACACCCATCATAAAAGTCAACTTCATTTTCAGGGATATAATCTATAGTTTCTTGAGAATCTTTCCCATCAATAGACTGGTCAGTTCCCCAATCGAATGAATCAATTTCACCGGGAGTTTCTGAAATACCATCTTGGGGAGTAAAATTCTGCAATCCCTGGCCACAACCAGTAAAAAAAATAATTGCCATGAAAAACCAGAATAAATTGCCATCTCTGTGCATGAATTACCTCCTTTCAAGTATTATTTATAAACTACATTTTATATTTTGCAAATTTTTTATTCTAAGGGAATTTTTACTATTATCCTGAAAGAATCAGGAGAAAAACCTTCAGAAAGCATTTCTCTGAATTTTATATATTCTTCAGGTGTTAGAGTTGCTGGCTCAATTTTTAATTTTCTTTCGAGTTTTATTTTTCCATCCGTTTTTAATAAATTTTTTGTAATCTTTAATTCCACTCCCTTACCCTTTGTCTCAAATTTTTCCTCCTTCTCAGGGAAATAGATTACCTCCCCCTTTTCAGGAAGTAAAACTGCAAAACTCATTATTTCAGTTTCCTTTTCCTTTATTTTTAGAGGTGTGGTTCTTGATTGTCTGAAAAGCCCCATTTTTTCGAAATTAGAAGAAAAGTAAGGTGAACCAAAGTTTAAATCAACCTCCCCTTCTTTTTGCTCCACTTTTCCCTCAAAGGTAAAAACACTTTCATCAAGAGCGAGTCTTTTTACACAAACATTTTCCATCTTTAAAAAATTATTATTAAAAAAACGCTGAATGATATTTACTGGTTCAATCTTTTTTTCTGAAACAAGCATCTCCCAGTAAGGATTTACTTTTCCACGAAGATGAAGGGTTCCTTCAAACCTCATCTTTCCCTTCCTCAAATCAACTATAAAATTTAATTTTAGCATTGTTGAAAGTGGAGAAACAAAAGATGCTTTTGATAATCCGTCACTTCCTATAATAAAAGATTCGCCATCTTTTGGTTCTCCTCCCTGAAGACTTCCTGAAGAGGGAAAATAAAAATAAAGCCCCTTTAAATTTACCCTTACCCAGAACCCTGAAATATTATCAGGATGTAGTTTCATTTCATCTACTCTTTTTAAAGTAACTATCGGTACAGTTTCGTAACCTGCTGATTCAAAAGTGCAAAATAAAATCCTTAATTTTTCGAGAGAATCTGCATAACCTGAAAAAAATGCATCTTGCGGTGACCTCAATTGCCATCCAAAGATGTCTCTAAAAATCTTAACTGTAGCAATTTTGTCCGCAATTCTTTTAAAAATCCAGATTGCCTCTTCAAGCTCAATATCACTCTTTTCCTCCATTTCTTTTTCTATCGTTTTTAGAATTTCTTTTCCTTCTTCCCTGCATTGTTCAAAACTTGCATCCTTGATTCCCGTATTTTTTAATATTGATTTAACAAAACCTGTCTCGCTAATTTTTTCTGTATAAAAAAGTACTGGCAAAACTTCATCGGCATCAAAATCATCATTTTCAACTTCAGCAGGATTTATCGCTGAAACATTCGAAACAGAAAAAGTGTAAACATCAATTTTACCATCTTCAGTTCTTTTGAAGGCTGGTTGAAAATTATATGCTTTCCAGGCTATCTCCTTACCTTCAGGAATTCTGATCTCAAGTATTTTTTCGTTTATATCGCTCCCCTCAGAAAAAAATTCTTTTCCATAAAAAAAATCCCTCCATGGTTTTGTATCAGAAATCTCGTATTCAAGAACTGTTATTGCCCCCCGTTCCACACCAACATGAGTAACAACTAATTCCTGAATATCAGAGAAATGTGGAAATTTTGCAATTTCCTCAGGCGTTGATAGATTTTTTGCATTCTGTCCTGAATCCACACGCTTCCCCTGAGGTGTAACAGTATATGCTGAAATAATATCAAGTTTTTGATAAGCAGAATTAAAACTAATTCTCGGGTCTGCATACTCATCTACTGCAAAATCAGAAAGGAGTTTCACAATTCTTTTTCGATTTTCTACCACTCTCCCATCTTCAAGAAGTTTAACTGTAATTTTGTCCTGTAACACAACAGCATCTGCGGTTGTGTTGAAATTTTTCCGCAAATTTTCTGCAATAATAACAGGATAATCCTGAGAAGCCCCTATTGCTGTGTAAGTAAAGGTAAGGCAAAAAATATATCCAGAAATCATAAATAATTTCTTAATCTTCCCATTCATTTTTTACTTTGCTCCTTTTTGTTTTTACCGGCAATTTCCATTAAAACTTCCATTCCCCTTGCTTCATCTATAGCAGAAACAAGGTCATCAAGTTCTTCAAAATCCTTTTTCAAAGCAACTCTCCCTTTGATTTTCCACATTCCAGAATAAGTTATGCGCTTAAGCACTTCCTCAATTTTCAAATTATACTCCACAAAATCCCCGCTAAAACTTTTTTCCCATGGGAGGTTTTTAGCCACAAACCCAGAAGGGATTTTCACAACTTCATTTATTTTTACCATCTGAGGAAACCAGAACATCGCAGGATTTTTTCTTTCCTTCCATGGTGCAAGAACAAGATACGGACTCCACCTCTCTTCTTTTAGAGGCGGATTTGAAAGTGGAATTTTAAACCTCATCCCCTTTCCCCCTATAGCAGCAAAGCCTTTAACGCTATAATTTGCAGTTATATAAAAATTTTTATTCAGGTCATGATAATCCGAATTTTTAAAATCCTTGAGTTTTAATACAGGAGAAATAGTTGAAAGAAGTTTTTGATAAAACCCCCTTCCTTCACTAAAAGATTTATAAGCAAGTGCTCTTCTCATCCTTGTATCTGCATATCCCGTGCCTTCAATTTTGATTTTTTCTTCGAGATTTCCCTCCTTACTAATGGTAGCACTCCCCCATATTTCAAAAATGTTATCTTCAAACTTATAGGATTGTGTCCTCATTAAATCCTCCCCTTTTTCACTCCCTATAAGATAATCCTGCTCACCTTCGGCTCTGCTCCATGTGTCCATATCAAAGGGCATCCATGTGGGGTCGAGCATTTCGTATTTTCCATCACCCTTTTCCCATGCAACTACGCAATGATTGAACTGGTCCGCAGGAATATTTTCCACTCTCGCTCCAGCCATTGTCATTGCAGGATATGCTTTATACCCGGCTGCCCTCATCATTGTTATGAGCATTCCAGCTATATCCTTACAAACTCCACAGCGGTCTTCAAAAGTCATTTTACCAGAGTGGAGAGTATAACCTTCTCCCTTTCCCATCGTAATTCCAGCGTAACGAATGTTATGAGCAACCCATCTCAAGAGAAGTTTTACTTTTTCTCTATCTGTCTTGCCCTGAGAGACTATTTCACCCACTTTCTTTTTTATTTCCTCATCAGGAATGAACATCGGCTCATTGGTTTTGAAAAACCATACAGACTTTTCCTTCCAATCTTTCACGGTAGCAAGAACAAGTTTTGTAACGAAGTCACTCCGGTCGGGCTGTCTCTTTTCGTCTGGTATTGCAGGCATATCCTTTTTGTACCAGAAATAATAGTCTATTTTCTCATCGAACTTATGCCCTCCAGCAACCTCACCATTATATATTTCCCAGTGAAAAGGTTTGTTATGAGGAATGTGAATTTCATACCTTTTCTCCTCAACAGGAACTGTTTCTTCAAAAAGAAATACATCATAATAGTGACCTTTCATCGGAGGAATATATTTTTCATCCTCGTTTTCGTTTTCAGATTGCATAAGATATGCGATTTGAAACCCCTTTTTATAAACTTCGTATGCAACTGCATCACCGGGCTGCAATCCTGTAACCCCGAGCAGTTTCATTCTCATTGGCCAGTATATTCCGCTCAATGGCTGCGGCAAATCCTTTATTTTAGTTTTATCAACCTCAATCACTTTCCCATCTGCCTTATAAATTTTAACCCATTTTAAACTAATAAATTGAGTTGCAGGGTCATAATCAAATCTCAAAACTGACGCATCCGGTATACCATCCGAATCAAGCACCTTTAAAACACGCCTTTCAGTATTATGACTAAGCCCACTTTCTTCAACAGAGACATAGGTTCTCGAAGTGACGACGACAACATGCTGTTCAGGATAGGCTTCTTTCCCTTTCGATTTCTTTAAAATTTCAAAAACCTCTGAATCTGATAACGCAGGAGGCTCAAAAAATCCCTCCCCCTCGACTTTTGCTGACGGAATAACAATTAATTGAATCACCAGAAAAAGAGTTAAAACTAAATTCTTTTTACCCGTTTTCCATTTTTCTGATTTGTTTATCATCATGGTCTCCAAATTTACCATTAATCGCTTTTAAAGCAACAAATCAAATTTTATAAATAGCATTCTTGAAAAATCTCTTTGAAGTAGTAAAGTTAGTCCATCATGAAAAAGGATAATAACAAAGTCAATTCAATTAAGGAAACATTAAGTAATGATTCATGTAACCCGGGTGGAATAGAGCGGTTTGGAGTCTCAATAGAAAAGGAACTGCTCAACAAATTTGACAAAATCATAGTTGAAAAAAAATACAGAAACCGTTCTGATGCCCTCAGAGAATTAATGCGAACCTCAATTGTAGAAAACCTCTTTAAAAAAAGAAGCGGAAAAATGGTTGCAATAATTTCCTTAGTTTATGACCATCACACAAGACTTGTTCAAGCAAAACTTACTAAAATCCAGCATGATTACTATTTGAAAATAATTTCCACAGTTCATGTCCACCTTGACCATCACAACTGCCTCGAAGTAATGATAGTCAAAGGTAACGGAAGGGAAATTCAAAACCTATCAGATAAACTAATTGCCATAAAAGGGGTGAAAATTGCGAGGATTCTTTCTGCAATAGATGTAAAGAGTTAATGCGGTCATTTCGACTACACTCAGGAACCGGTAGTAATTCTTATAATTCCATGGTTATTTCGACTGCGTTCAATGACCGAGGAAATCTTTAAACATCGGATAGAAATATGGATAAACTTTTCAAATATAGTTTTTACTATTGAAAGAAAATTTGAATATTAGTAAAAACGATTATTATGGCAAAAAATACTTTAATAGTAAAAATTTTTACATTTTTTTTGGTTTCATTTGTTTTTCAATTCTGCGGCGGGTCAATTTTGACTGCAGGAGATTTATCTTCAAATGAAAATGAATTGTTCACTGAAACAGAACCAGAATCCCATCTTGAAATTATTCCAGAAATTTTTCAACCTGACGCAGATATAAATACCAGCGAAAATGAACTGGAAGACCTTTCTCCTGATATCGAAGACCTTCAGGATATTTCTGACAATATCTTTGAAGATGTCCCAATCCCACAGTGTTCTGATGGACTGGACAATGATGGGGATAGTCTAATAGACCTCGACGATTTTGATTGCTCTGACCCTTCTGATTCAGTTGAAGGTCCTGATACAGGAGAATGCACAAATGACGGACATTGCGATGCAGGAATGAACGAATGCAATCTTTCAAATAATACATGCTACGACCCACCTCACGGAAATATTTGTGATTCCTGCTGGCAGAGCACCGATTGCGGTGATGGAGTTACAGGTAATAACCCCGATAGAGATTTCTGCGTTTACTGGACCTATAGAGGCTTTTGCACAAAAGACTGTAGAGGAGATTACGATTGTCCACGGGTATTTACATGTGATTTATCTAACCCTGTAGGTATGTGTCTCCCTCGAGTAGGAACTTGTGACACACTGCAAAATTTCGGTTCTAACTGCACAAACGATAACCAATGCGGTGGGGAGAATATACTGTGCCACGAAGGAATATGCACGAGCAATTGCTCGATAGAACACGATTGTCCTTCAGGAATGCATTGCACAGAAGGTTGGTGCAAACCATAAGAAAAACAAACTTTAAGTAACTTAAATAACTTAAATGCACTAAACAGGAGTAGATAATGGCTAAAACATCTGGAAAAGATAAGGAAACGAAATCTCGAAAAAGCATACCACCTGCATCAACTAAAAATCTCCCCCGAGATACGGAACAAATGGAAAAATCTTTTGAATCAGCCATTCACGCTGTAGAAAAATCACCTGATAGTATAGAAGCGTGGAACCATCTCGAAGAATTATCTCAGGTGTTGCAAAAACAAAACGAAGTTGGAGGACTTTACAGAAAATTAATAGATTTCACTGTGACAAAAAAGGCTGGCAAAATATTGATAGAAAGGGCTGTTCGTTTTCATGAAGAGTGGTTTGCTGATGATACAGATGTAATGATAGAACTCTTCACAAAAATTCTCGATATCGACCCTACCGCAGACTGGGCTTTTGAAAAAATTCTGGTAATCCTCACTGCTTCTCAGCAATGGAATCAATTGTTGAATATTTACGACAAAAAACTCGGAGCAACTGAAGACCAGGCAAAGAGGTGCGGGCTACTGGAGGATGCTGCACAAATTGCAAAGGACTTTGCCAATCAGCCTGAGCGAGCAGTGGAGTACTTCAAACAAATTCTTTCTATCGAACCAGAAAATGAACGCGCAATCTCAGCACTTGAAAGACTCCTCGAAAGACTTGGACAATGGCAGGATTTAATTAACTTATGGCAAACAACAATTCCAAAACTTAAACCTGCCCAGGTGGTGCAATTAAGATTAAAATCCGCTTCACTCTGGCTGGAAAAAGTAAATAATCCTCAAAAATCTCTTGAAGAAATCTTAAGATTAATGATTCTTGAACCCAACCATCCAGAAGGGCTTTCTATTCTCGAACGAATTATGTGCAGGGAAGATGCGTCTATAGAAACCAGGGAAAAAGCATTTGAAATTTTGAAGTCATCATACGAAAGACTCGGGAGGGAAAAGGATCTTTTGAGAATACTCCACAGGGGGTTGGAATTCATCAGTGGACCACACTGGAAAACATTATGCAGGGAAATAGCCGATAGATTAACAAAAAATGGCAAATATGAAGAAGCAATAGAACAATATGCAAAAATTCTTATTGCAGAACCATCAAATGATGAAATTCGACAGAAACTTGCTGAATGTGCCAGAAGTTCAGGAAAGTATGAACGGGTGGTAGCAATTCTACTGGATGCAGAAAAAGAAGCACAAGAAAATAATGTTCGTGCTTTCCTTCTGAAGGAAGCAGGAATAATAGAACACCAGATTCTTAACAATCCTGTAAAGGCAATAGAGATATATGAAAAGATTTTAAAAATTCAGGATTTAAACAGGGAGATGTTACTTAATGCATCCCATACTCTAATTGACCTTTTAACTGAAACAAAGCAAAATGAAAAACTTCTCGAAGTGCTCGAATTTTCCGCTTCCTTTGAAGAATCTTCTCTAACAAGGAAATTTGTCCTTGGTAAAGCAGCTCATATCGCAACTGAGATTGCAAATACTGAAAAAGCGATAGAAATATGGAAGAAAAGACTTGAAGACGACAACAACGATATTGAAGCTCTCGATTCACTCATAGAAATCTTTGAAAACAAAGGAAACAGAGATGAACTCCTCCACTATCTCGAGCGAAGGGCAGGCTTGAAAACAACCCGGCGGAAATCCGACCTTTCGAAAATAGCAAAATTACTAATGGAAAATCCAGAAACCCGTTCAAAAGCACTTGAAACATGGATGACAATTATAGAAGAATTTGGTGCTGATTCCGAAGCAATTACCCTGATAGATACTCTCGCTCAGGAACAGGGAAGAATAGAAGAACTTGTCAAAATTTTTGAAAACTCAGCCAACCAGCAACAGAAATATTTTTGCTACATCATGACACGAACAGGGGAAATCCAGTTACAGCAATACAAAAAAATTGATACTGCTCTCGCTCTTTTCAAAGGAGCACTGGCAATTGACCCATATCATGAACCTGCCCGCAGAGGACTAAGGAATATACTTCAGGAAAAGGATTATGCATGGGAAGCAGGTAAAATACTTGAAGAAGTTTTTGAAAAAACGAGTGAATGGAATTCAATACTCGAAATTCTTGAGGAGAGATTATCAGCATGCAAGGATGCTACCAGAAGGGTGGAATTACTCCTGAAGGCAAGCAATATTAAAGAAGTAAAAATGCAGGATACTTCGGGTGCACTGGAACTAGTTGTAAGAGCATTTCTTGAATCCCCGGTTAACCTCTTTGTAGAAAACGAAATGAAGCGACTCACGGAGATAACTCAAAAGTGGGAAATTGCCGCTTCATCTTATCAAAAAGCAGCAGAGAAAATGAAGGAAAGCCCTGTGGAATCCGCATATTTTAAATATGCTGAGGCAAAAATACTCGATGAAAAAATAGGTGATTATATCCGTGCAACTGAAGCATACCTTGATGTAATATCCCTTGACCCTGCAAAAACGAATGTGCTTGAACTTATTCCACGAGTAGCGATGAAATCCCGAAACTGGGATATCATGGCTACTTCTGCTATTAAACTTTTCAAAAATCAGCGACAAATTGATTTAAAAGTGATTGAAGAACTCGAAAAAGAAGCCGATAAAACAGGTGAATATGATAAGTTGATAGATGCTATGACCATGGAAATGGAAAAAGAATCCGAAACTCTACCACGAGATGTAGCGAGGGACTTATGGATGAGAATTGCTCTATGGCAGAAAAACTATCGCAAAGATTTCATATCCGCACAGAAACTTGCACGAAAAGCTGTTAACTGTGACCCATCAAGCCTTCAAGCAATTGAGATTCTCCTTGAAATAGAAAAGAATATTCCTGATTTTAACATAGTAAATACGCTGCTCGAAAAAGAACGCATAGTTGTAAATAATCTCGACCCCCTGTGGGAGTGCGGTGAGATTATGCTCAAATTAAAAGGCGATATAGAAAAAACTATTACCATTTTTCAAAAATTGTATTCGAAAGCATCAAGAATGCTGGTTAACAATGTTCAATCGGAAGGTATTCATAATCCATTAGAATCTCTCTTATGGGCAACTCAAAATTTATCTTCCCTTTATATGGAAACAGGCAATTCACAGAAAGCAGCGTCAATACTTCTCGATTGCGCAGAAATTCATCCGAATAAAACAGAAGCAGATTCTTTTAGGTATAAGGCGGCTAAAATTCTAACAAAAGTCGATAGAACAAAAGCAATCGAAATTTTTTCACGCCTTGTAGAAGATTATCCTGATGATATCGAAAAAATTCAAGAAGCAGCCGAAATCTGTAAGCAGGAAGGAAAAATTCTTGAGGAACTTTCATTTCGATTAAAAGAACTTGAAAAAACTTTGGACACGGAAAATAAACTCAATCTACGCATAAGGATTGCAAATCTCTCCGGCCTTATTGAAGATAAAGGGGAAAGACTCAGAATCCTTCAGGAGAATCTCAGTGAAAGACCGGGGCATGAACAAACAATTAATCAGATAATAAAATTGTTGTCAGATACTGGAAGATTCGATTTGCTTGCTGATATTCTCGAAAAACAGAGCAAAGCACTTGAAGAATCAGGACAAATCGACGGAGCTGTTAAAATCTGGTCTATGGTTGCCTCAGTATGTCATCAAAGATTGAGAGATGTTAATCGTGCAGTACATGCATATAAAAAAGTAGTCGAACTCGGGTGCACAAACGAAGCGCTTGATGCTCTTGCGAGCATTTCACTTGAGCAAAACGCCCCTTTAGAAGCGGCTCAATGGCTTGAAAAAAGATTGCAAGGAACAGGTACAAAAGAAAAAGTAGCAGTACTGCTGAAACTTGCAAAAACTCTGCTTATGGCAGAACAATTTGAAAAAGCTGTGAGTTATCTCGAAAATGCTTTTGAAGAAGCTCCAAAAAATGCAGAGGTGCGGAAACTATTGATTGAAACACTAAGAACTCATGAATGGTGGGATAAACTCGTTCATGTACTAAATGAATCGTCGAATCATATAAGTGACAGGATTACTATAAAATCTTATGCTACTCAGGCTTTTGAAATAAGCAGTAAAAATCTTCGAAACTCTTCACTTGCACTGCCTGTTTTAGAAAAAGCCACAGCACTGGATCCTGAAGACATGGAACTGAAGAGGATGTATGCAGAAAGCCTGTTGAGCAAAGGAAAAACAAAGGAAGCAGGGGAACTATTTCAGGAACTTATTGACAGTTTTGGGAGAAGAAGAAGTCCGCAAAGAGCAGAATATCACCTTAAACTCGGATTAGTATTTCGTATGGAAGGAAGCTTTGAAGAAGCACTCGAACAACTTGATACTGCTTTGAAAATGGATCCCTCAAATGCAAAAATAATAAAGACCACTGCAGAAACTGCTCTCGAAGCAGGAAACATTGAAAAGGCAGAACAGGCATATAGAACTTTGCTTATAACTTTAAGGCGAAGTCATAAGGGAACGGTAGTAATAGATGATACTGTGATTGGGCCAGGAGTAGTAATGCTTGAACTCAGTAGAATAGCATTAAAAAAGGGAGAGGAAGCTCAGGCAAAAGAACTTATCGAATCACTGATTGAAGAAATTTATAGAGATGAAACAGAAGCACAGTCACTACAGAACAATATGTTTGAACATGGAGAGTTTGAACTTATCTGTAGAATTCTTGAAACTCGTATAAGCAAAGAAATGAAACCCAAAAAAAAGTCGGAACTCCTCTCTCAACTTGCAGACATTCTCGAAAACCAACTCCACCAACTGGAAAAAGCATTCCAAACTGCAGTAGAATCACTGGAACTTGACCCAATAAATCCAGCAAGATACGATAGCGCAAAGAATCTCGCATTAAAACTCGGAAAAATCGACGAGTATCTTTCAAAAATTGAATCTCTTCTTGAAAAATTCAGGCGAGATACAGACGCCCTCATACGATGCACAATACTACTTCAAATAGGAGATATCTATGAAAAAGAAAAAGGTGATTTGCAAAAAGCACTTGAGATTTACTCCCAGGCGGAAAATTTCAGGGTGAGGCTCGTCGATGTCTGGAGAGCAATGGCAAGAGTATCAGGAGCTTTAGGCGATAAAACAAAACAAATGCACTTCCTTGAATTACTGGCAAGTATGGGAGAAGACCAGGAAGAAACAAGAGCAAGTGCCCTATACAGTATGGCTGAAATTCTACTTGCTGATAGTGAAACTATTAATGAAGGAATCGAAACTTTAAAGAAAGCAATGGATGAAAATCCTCGATATGAATGGGCTAACTCGATTATATCAAGAGCAGCAAAGGAGTTTGTAAATGATGACAGAATCTTTTCTCTTTATGAAAGCATAGCGAGAAAATCAGGTGATAACAAAATAATATTAAATTATCTCGAAACTAAAGCGAGAAGAGAAACAATAACACTGGAAGAAATAAGAGAAGGTGCAGAACTTGCATGTAAATTAAAAGAATTTGAAAAAGCGGAAGAGTTTTTGATGAAAGTAATAGAAAGTGGGGCAAAAACAGAAGGAGAATTAGGAGGCATCGGTTGGGCACTTCTGGGGCTTGCAAGTGCAAGGATTGATGCAGGTGACTATGCGGGAGCAGTAAAATGGCTAATAGAGGCTGCAGATACAGCCAGCTTAGAAGATATGCTTAAAATAGCAAACAGAATTTTTGAAGATTCCTTTTCTGGTAATGTAGATATTGCCCTGACTTCCAGACTTTATGAGAAACTTTACGAACGCTTCCCCACTAACAGGCTTGTATGGGAACCCCTCGCTGAAATCTGTAACAGGACAAAAAATATAGAGAGACTTAACCGACTTGTTGAAGAAACACTTGATAGCCTTCAATCCACAGAAGAAAGAAACTTCCTGAGGCTTCAGAAGGCAAAAGCTTTGCTTAGCATAAAAGAATTAGAAGAAGAAGGAGCTCAGGTTTTAAAAAATATACTACTTGAAGATCCCGAATTCATAGAAGCTCAGAAACTTTTAATGGATTACTATGAAAATCATGGTATGGAGGAAGAAATTATTGAACTTCTCAAAAACAATCTTCTAACAGCTCAGACAAAGCATGACCTAAAAGCAATCAAAGAAATATCCTTTAATTTAGGAAGACGCATCGAAAAAAAATCCAGGGAAGAGGCTGCTTCTATTTACAGGTCAGCACTCGAATGGGATGCTCGAGATAAAAACCTTCTTTTAGCCCTTCTTGAATGCTTGCCTCCAGAACATGATCCTCAGGAAATAATTGAAATTAAAGAAAAATTACTCGAAATGCAGCAGGGTGAGGATGCGGTTAAAACTGCGCTTGAATTAGTGGATTTATACACTGAAAGAGGGGACATGGCTAATATCATTAGAGCCCTCGAAATTGGTTATAAAAAAGACCCACACAATAAAACCATAGCATCAAAATTGAAGAATTTTTATGAAGAGAGAGAAGATTTCAGTGGACTTGCAAGAATTCTTTTAGAATCAGCAGAAAAAGAGGAAGATAAAAGATTAAAGGTGAATTCATTAATAGAAGCAGCCTCCATCTACAGAGACAAACTGAAAAACCATTCAAAAGCAACCGAAATTCTTGCAATTGCATCTCAATTGGAACCAGAAAATTATGAAATAGAAATAGAACTTATAGCATGCATGAAAGAAACAGGTGAAACTTTACCTGCTCTTGAAAAACTTGAACAAATAATTCAGCAACCACAACTTGAAAACAAACATAGATTCCAACTTTTAAAATTAAAAGGAGAAACACTAAACACTCTCGGGAGGTTAGAAGAAGCAATCGAAAATATTGAAAAAGCTTATGAGCTGGATAGTTCTATATACAATCAACTCGAAGAATATCTCTCAATTGCTGCATCAAAGGCTTTATCTGATAACAATTACGATGAGCATCGAAAATACACATTAAAAATAGCAAAGCTTCAGAAGTCAGCAGGTAAAACTCAGGAAGCAATAAACACTATTAATTTATGGTTAGAATTTCATCCTGAAGACATAGAAGCACTTCGTTTAGCTCTGGAAATAAACCTTAACCTTCAAAACTGGGAAGAGGTAGCAAAAATTGCTGGTAATCTTACACCTCTTCTTGAAGGAGATGAACAAGTTGAAACTGCTATTACAATGACAGAGGCTCTGAGGAAAATAGGAAAATTAAAAGATGGTATACAAATCCTTGAAAATGTAAAAGAAAAACAACCTGAAAACGAAAAAATCAGAGCGGAGATTCGGTCTGTTTATGAAGAGTGTGGAATGAAGAAGGAACTTGCGCGAATTTTAATAGAAGAAGCTACTTCAGCAAGTGATGTAACCCAGCAATGTAACCTTTTAAGAAAGGCAGGTGAAATGCTACTTGATGCAGGAGAAATAAATGAAGCAATACCAATATTCAAAGATATACTTGCCATTGAACCTGATAACATTCAAACTATTCTATCGCTTGCTGATGCGTATCTAAAAATTGGGAAAATTGAAGGAGCAGACGCAATTTTAGAAGATGCCATCAGTTTATGCAAAGGCAAACGAAGTTCGGATATGGCTTCTCTTTTACAAAGAAAGGCGAAAGTTGCTGCTGCAAGAGGCGAAGAGGATGTGCAACTGCAATATCTGTATCAGGCATTTTCAATAGACAGAAATAATGGTTATCTGGCTGCGGAACTTGCCGACCTTGCTGAAAAACTGGAAAACTGGGATATAGCCACAAAAACTTTAAGAAGCATAGCATTGCTCGAAGGACCATGCCCAATTACACGAACCCAATCTTATATCAGACAGGCTCGTATATGCCTGATTACAGGTGATGAGCAAAGAGCAATTTTCTGGGTTAAAAAAGCTCAAAAGGAAGATCCTGAATCACCAGAAGTAAAAGAAATGCTTGCCGTTTTAGGGGAAGATTAAAATTATCAGAAATTAAAGGGCACAGATTATCTGGCAATCAGGGTCTGCAAGGTCTATCAACCCATCTGAGTCATTGTCGATGCCGTCTTCACAATTTTCAGGAGAATTTAAACAGAAATTTGAGTAAGCATAAGTTGGGTCACCTTCATTCGCAGGCTTACAGAAAGCTCCTATCATGCAATAATCAAAGGTATCAGGATTATTATCGTTGCAATCTTCGTCAATTAAACATGCTTCCTGTGAAGGTGGGACACAGATTCCTCCGCCAAAACAATCATAATTTTCACCCCCGCAATCTACAAGCTGGCAGGTCCAGCCATCAGGACAATCACTATCCTGCTCACAATTACCCGAAGAAGGCACACAAAAACCTCCTGCTACGCAGGGTTCACAGGGCCCATCTGGATTTTCGCAAGGAGGACAAAAACCGCTATAAACACACATATATCCCTCGGGACAATCATTATCACTTGTGCACTCACCTGTATCCGGAACGCAAATCCCTTCTATCCAGCATCCTAATGGGCAATCGACTCCCTCGGGGCAATCAACGCATTTAATCTGTTCTTGACATGTAAAACCTGGTGGACAGGGGGTATTTTCGTCACATTTAGGATTGCTTGTTGGAACACAAAAACCTCCAGTTATACAGGGTTCACATGGTCCATCGGGTGATTCACAGACAGGACAATCATAGGTTAGTTCACATTCAAATCCTGGTGGACAATCAGAATTGTCATCACACTCTCCGGAACCAGGTACACAAAAACCTCCCATCAAGCAGGGACCACAGGTTGATGGGTCTTCGCAAGGAGGACAATATCCTCTACTTTCGCATATAAAACCAGGAGGACAATCTGAATTATCGAAACATTCCTTTTGCTGAGGAACACAGAAACACATTACCTGACATGGTCCAGCATCCATATCCGGATTCTCAGGAGACGGGCATAAGCCAGTGCACTCACATGCCTCACCTTCCGCACAATCTAAATCGCTTCCGCACTCCCTCGATGCAGGAACACAAATACCTTCTCCAAAACAACGGTCTATAGGTGGGTCTGTTTGATATTCAATACATCGGTCTACCGCACTGCAAACAAAACCCTCGGGACAATCTGAATTATTGACACATTTTTTGGATGGATCTTCGGGCACGCATCTACCACCACCTACACAATACGAACCATCTCCCTCAAGAGCACAATAAACATCAATATCACACTTGAAACCTTCTGGACAATCCGAATCTGAGGTGCATTCACTTGGTTCCGGGGGAACACAAACGCCACCAGCATAGCAATCACATCCTACATCTTTCGAACATTCCACACCTTCAGATAATGCCTTACAGAAGAACTTTTGACATACAAGACCACCTTTGCAATCAGCATCAGAGTTGCAACCACCTGGATCTGCAACCTCACAAACTCCACCTTCTACACAAAACTCATCACCATTGCAGTAATTCTGATTGCATTTCATTCCACTTCCGCAATCGCTATCTTTTGTGCATGTTAATGATTTGTATTTGACTGGAGCAATGCGGGATTCATCTTTGCACGCAGGCAAAAGTAAAAAACCTGCGGCAAGAATAATACAGATACACAGTTTTGTTTCCTTTTTTGTTTTCATTTTTTTACCTCCTTGTTTGAAGTTTTTTGTTTCAAAAATTCACAAATTTTGCAGAAATAATTCGCAAAAGCCATGCCATTCTTCATGGAAACTGATAAAATTAACTTTCAACTGGCAATTTTCATAGAGTTTTCGTCGAAGATTAAAAGAATTACAATCGTTTAATGGTCATTATGAAAAGAACCGTAATGACTTCTTTGTCATACTTTCTTCTGTAACCTGTATAGCTTCATTTTTATAAAATAGGATGGACCCAATAAACCATTAGATACTATATTCATAAGCTCCCCGGTCCCAGACACCATCGCTCCCTCTCACTTTCCCATCCGGGTCAACATCAAATGGGGGGCTTAAAACAATTCCTGGATAACCTTCAAGGGGTCCCACAAGGTGATAATCATAAGTAGATGAGTTTATAAATGGGTCAATGGTTATAGAAGAGTGTGTCAGTGATTCGTCTTTTGGAGGCTCATTATCAGCAGGTGTAAATTCATAAGGAAAAGTCGAATTACTGTAATAATTGTAATTGTAGTCAATTCCTTCAATTACAATCATGGATGAGTTATAAAAAATATTGTTGCGAGCATAATTTCCTCCAGCATTTCCGTTGAATCTAAGACCGCTCAAGGTCTGGTTATCCACAAAGGTGTTATTGTAAATCAAACAGTTACTAATGCTACTACCGGAAGTATCTGTTATTAAACCCCTGCTGCAATTGCATCCTCTGAAAACATTACCATATATTTTCCATTCACTTGAACTTCCACTTTCATTTACAATTACCCCTGTTCCGAATATTTCTTCAAACCACGAATTGCGAACCACGAGACCTTTGAGATTTCCTGCTTGAATTGATTCCATAAAAAACTCTGAGCTCGGCTGGTTTGCTTCCATTACTGAATTTTCTATAACCACATTTTCAGCATCAACCAGATAAAAATGCACACCAAACATGTCATGAACATAACATCTTGAAAACAAAATATTTTTATTACCTCCAAGGGTTGCATAAACACCTATTCCCTTATGCTCTCTTGAAGGTCTATGAATCTCCGTTCCCATAATAGAAATATCCGTCACATTTTGATTAAAAATAATAAGATTTATGTTAGCATCCGCAGGACTATCATCGTATATTTCGAATCCGTATCCTTCTTTCCCTGAACCAGTAACACCATCAAAAATATAAAAACCTGTTGTAAACCCAATGAAAGGCATAACTGCAGGTATAGAACCATATTCATCTTTCCAACCAGCAGTAGAAGTGCATTCATGATTTGCTGATGTTGCTTTTATTATTGTAATAGTTTTTGTTCCATCTTCAGGGTCATCGAATTCCTTACCTGGATACATGCCACCAGCAATAAAATATACATGCCCCCTTTGGAGCCTGTCAGGAAGAGAAGTCCATGCATTTTCCCAATCTGACCCATCTCCCCTACCTGTGGCTCCTTCCCTTACAAAATGACAGTTGCCATTACATACAATTGATGTGTTTTCTTCAAAATTATCGAGAGTATCCTGAGCCAATCCATCATTTTCCTCCAAACCATCAAAATTTACATCATTATCTATTATATCCGTAAAAGAATCCCTCCCTCCATTTCCACCTGTTCCACAGGAAAAAATTGCACACAGGTAGAAAATACCGATTCCTCTTAAATAAACTGAACCAATATTCATTTTTTAAACTCCTTGCATTTTGTATGTTTTTTATCATACTAATTTATTATGACAAAAATATCCAAACTTTTCATCATTTTTTTTAGTTTTCAAATTATTTCTTCCGGCTGCAGTAATGGACATAACAACAAAGATACTACCGAAACCGAAGAAGATTTAATTGAAAATGAGCCAGCGGAAATAGAATCCGATGGAGATGCGGACGCTGATTTGGAATTCACGGATAAATTTTATGCAGATTATGATTTCATTGATTCAATGGACATTACTGAAGAAGAAGAAACACCTGAGGTAATCATCATTCACTGTGCTGACCTTCCACATCCAGCATCAGGAACTTGTGACGCTACGGAAGGCAGCGATGCAATCTTAATCAGAGGAAATATACTTACAGGAGACAGAATTTTAGAAGGTGGAGAAGTCCTTATAAATGCAACCGGAACAATTTCCTGCGTCGAATGCGATTGTTCACTGGAACCACAAGCAGCAGACGCAACTACCCTAAATTGCGGCGGAGCCATAATTTCTCCCGGGTTTATCAATCCCCACGATCACCTTACTTATACTCAAAATAGCCCCGGAACATGGGGAAGCGAACGCTTCAATCACAGACACGATTGGCGACTGGGACTGAGGGGGCATACGAGGCTTTACTATTCTGGAGGCGCTTCTAATGCCGAAATGGTATGGGGGGAACTCAGACAGGTCATGGGAGGCACAACGAGCATTGCTGGTTCAGGTGGAGCTGCGGGTTTTTTAAGAAATGTTGATAAAGGAGACCTCGAAGAAGGTCTAAATCAGAATCCCGTACTCTATCGCACTTTCCCTCTTGGAGACAGTAATGGAACTATGCTTACATCAAACTGTGCCTATCCATCAATAGACCAGCCTTCTGTTTTATTCAGTGATTGTTACCTGCCACATGTTTCAGAAGGAATAGATAATGAGGCTCGAAATGAATTTTTGTGTTTAAGTTCAACTGATCGAGGTGGCGTAGACCTTACAGAAGAAAATTCCACCTTCATACATGCAATTGGGCTAAATAGCGTGGATGGAAATCTTCTTGCTACCGAAGGCACAGCGGTTGTATGGTCACCAAGAACAAACATTTCTCTGTATGGAAATACAACACCAGTTACAATGTATCATCGTCAGGGAGTCCTTATTGCCCTTGGAACTGACTGGACAGTTTCCGGCTCAATTAACATGTTGAGAGAACTTGCCTGCGCCTCTTTTCTGAATGACTACTATTTCAACCATACTTTTGAAGATAGAGAATTATGGCTGATGGCAACTGAGTGGGCAGCACAGGCACTTCACATAGACGATGCAACAGGGTCAATACGCCAGAGACTTGCCGGCGACATAGCAATTTTCGATGGCAGGGGAAGAAGCGATTATTATAGAGCAATCATAGAATCTTCTGTAGCGGATGTTGCTCTTGTTTTGCGTGGCGGCCAGCCACTTTACGGTGACCCCAATATTGTTTCAGCAATCCCTTCTGGAAAAAGTGGATGTGAAGAAATACCCGGCGGAGTCTGTTCAAAACCTAAAAGAGTCTGTGTTTTTAGAGAAACAGGTATGACATTTTCGCAACTCATGACGGAAAATACAGAATCTTACGGACTCTTTTTCTGTGACACCCCTGAGAACGAACCTACCTGCATTCCTATGAGACCAGGAGAATACAGCGGAGAAATTACATCAGATGACAGTGATGGTGATGGCATTCCCAATGCAATAGATAATTGCCCCAATATTTTCAACCCACCAAGACCTGTGGACAATTTCGAGCAGGCTGATGCGGATGGTGATGGTGTCGGAGATGCGTGTGACCCATGTCCACTAAATCCAGATACTACCACCTGCACCACACCAAATCCTGATGACAGGGATGGTGATACAATTCCAAACAGTTCCGATAATTGCCCGGGTGATCCAAATCCTGGACAGGAAGATACAGATGGTGACGGAAAAGGGGACGCCTGCGATGAATGTCCATTGGACCCAAATCCTGGAAATTCAGCCTGCCCTGCTTCAATTTACGATGTTAAACAGGGAATTATTCCAGTAGGCAGGGTAGTTCAAATTTCAGGCGTTGTTACAGGTGTTTCAACCCCCAGATTCTTTATGCAAATTCCTGAAGTAGAGCAGGATACAGTTCTTGGTGCAAGATTCAGCGGAATTTATATCTATGTGCCATCCTCAAATCCCCTCGGGCTTCAGATACCCCAGGAAGGGGATATGGTAAATGTAACAGGAACAATTCAGAACTGGTATGGTCAAATACAAATAAGTAATGTCACATCTATTGTAATTTTAAGTCACTCAAATCCCCTCCCTCCACCTGTATTTGCTAATCCATGTGAAGTATCAACAGGAGGAACCCTGTCTCAAGATTACGAAGGGGTATTGGTTAATGTTAGAAGCGCAACAGTTACCGCACTTAATCCACCTGCTGGACCCGGTGACACAAATCCAACAAATGAGTATGTTTTGAATAACTGTCTGAGAGTCAATGACTTCTTTTATCTTACAAATCCATTTCCTCAAGTAGGAGATGTGCTCACAGTAACAGGAATACTCCGTTATGCAAATAACGATTCCAAACTTGAACCAAGAAGAGCAAGGGATATTCTTTTTGAAACCGCAAGCGAACCAGCACTGAGGTCTTTTGAACCTCAGTTAGTTTACATTGATGAAGGAGTAATGAATTCTTTAACGAATCCTCCACTTGAAGTTACACTCATGCGCCCTGCTCCAGAAGGTGGAGTAGCAGTGGAACTTCAAAGTATAGCACCAGGAAATTTAACCGTTGCATCCCCATTAATCATTCCACAAAATTCTACTTCTTCTCAGGTTATTGCAAGTGGAATTTCAGGTTTAAATGACCCCATAACAGTATATGCCACTTTAGGAAGCGTTACACTGGAATCTCATGTTGTAGTGATTGCCTCTGGAAGAGTTCCCGCACCAGTTTCCATTACCCCAGACACAGGAAGTGTAATTACGGGAATGTCACTCGACCTTACAGTTACTCTCGATATTCCCGCAAGACCGGGAGGAACTACTGCAGAAGTCTATGTTTCCGATTCATCAATTCTTTCAGCACCATCTTCAATTACTTTCGCAGAAGGAACTCTTCAGGGAACATTAACTGTGAGAGGTCTAATAACCGGTGGACCTGTTACAGTCACAGTCTCGACAACTGCAGGTTCCGCACAGGCACAATTAGAAGTGATAGACAGACCACCCACTCCATTTTTTAGTGAATATGTGGAGGGTAGTTCCTATAATAAAGCAGTAGAAATTTTTAATGGTTCTACTTCTCCACTTGATTTATCTACATGTTTAATCAATCTCTATAGCAACGGTTCAACATCCCCTTCAGTAATATCCCTCGATAACATCACCCTCCCACAGGGTTCGGTATATGTGGTATGTCATTCGAGCATATCCAATCCTTCTGCTTGCAATCTTTTGACTTCAAGACTCACGCACAATGGAAACGATGCTCTTGAACTTGTATGCTCAGGTAATACCATTGATGTCATAGGTCAAATTGGAGTTAACCCAGTAAGCGGTAGCTGGGGGTCTGAGCCGGTGACTACAATTAACCACACTCTTAGAAGAAAATGCACAATCACAGCAGGAGATACCAATGGCTACGACCCATTTGACCCATCACTTGAATGGGATTCTTTCCCCCAGGACACCCTCGACGGACTTGGCTTCCATTGCCCATGAAATAATATATTCAAATTATTATTCCCCGGGAACGGCAAAATATGCCTGTGAGAGTTTATCATGTAATTCATTATAATTGCATCAATGAAATTTTAACCTCGACATATACATGAATTCTATTTTATTTTTTTCTTTTTGTTTTCCAAAACTATGAGCATCTGAACCACAATCATCATGATAAATGAAAATAATCCTAATAAATCTCCAGTAATTGAATAAACAGTTTTTCGATTACCAAGAGGAACATCACTCACAATTACTTTTTCTTCCGGAGATATTGAAATGCTCTTTTCTATTATTCTCCCGAATGGGTCAACAATTGCTGAATCATAAGCCCATTCACCTTTAACAATAGACACTTCATTCTCAACCGCTCTGAAAACCGAATGAACATAATGTTTTTCTGCAATCTGAGGCCAATCCTTAGAAGGAGCAAAAATAATCTGCGCCCCGTTTTCAGACACTTTTCTGGAAGTATCAGTAAAATCCAGATCATAACAGATCACCAATCCAAATTTTCCATGCTGAGTTTCAAAAACAGGATAAGTTCCTCTCGTAATGCTCGTCTCGCCAGCAAAAACAACAGGGTGATCTTTACCAAAAACTCCTAAAAATTTTCCTTCTGGATTAAGAATGGTTGCTTCGTTTCTTTCCCCTTTTTCTTCATAAACTACATAAGGAATTATGAGATACGAATTAGTTGCCTTAGTGAATTTTTTGACAGCATCATTACCCGAATTTTTAGGATCATAATTCAGGGCTCCTTCAGGCCATAGAATAATCTTTGCGCCTTCCTTTGCTGCCTTGTAAGATAATTTAATAAGTTTATCATAAATCAGGTTCTCTGGTAGCATTTTTTCTTTCTCAGATTTTGCCTTATAAGGATTTACCTGAATCACACCTACCCTTACAGTTTGACTTTCAGACTTGCGGTAGAGAGTGAGGCTTAACGATGTCCAGAAAATAACCACAAAAAGTGCTATCAATAATATTTTCCATGCATACTTTGACGGTTTTATAATAAAAAGTCCAAGAGAATAATTAATTAGCATAATAAAAATGCCCAACCCAAAAATCGAGAAGATTTTAACAGGCTGTATGAACCAGGGTTGATTATAAAAAGCATAAGCAAGAAATGCCCATGTCCCAAATGCTGGAATGAACATCCTTATATACTCAATGCCAACCCATGAAAATACTCCGCCTAAAACGAAATATTTGAAGTCAGTATTTTTGTGAACCTTTACCTTTTTCCGGTCAGTAAAAAATACAATTACAGCAATTATGATAGGTAAAGACTTCATATACCATGCATTAAAAGGAGCAAAAACATCCATAAGATAAAATCCAAGGAAACACCCTATTGTTATTGCAGGAGCAATAGAGGATATTCTTTCTGGAAGGACCTTATATTGGCTGACAAGCATAGGGACGAAACCTATCAATACTAAGTATGAAAGGTTATAAGGAGAAAACGAAAATATTAGCATAAACGCACTTAGCACCGACAAAATTAATCCCAAAATTAATTTCAAAAAAAATTCAGGAAATATTTTTTTAGACGACTGTTCTAACAAAAGAAAAATAACCTATAAAATTCAAAAAGGTTTATATAAAATATGTTTTTTATGTTGTGAAATTTTGATTCTATTATATGCTATTATTTAAATTTTAGAAGCAAAACGCAATTAAAAATCTACAGCTACCCAATAATTTAACCTAACAAGTCGTAATTTTATTTTAATCATAGCAAACTTATTTAATATTTGATAAACTTAATACTTAAATAAAATGGCTTAAATTATTTAAAGTCCAGTATCAAATTATGAAAAAAATTAAGAAAAATAAAAATTTATTTAATCATAAAATGTTCAAATTAATAGAAAGAGACGATAGAGAAATTCTACAAAAAATGTCTGTAAAAACGAGTATAAAAATTATGGAAGACTTACTCAACTCTAACTTTATCGAAGAATGCAAAAAAATAAAAAAAGAATTAGGAATAGATATAAAAGATACAAATGAATGAACAAATGCTTTTTTTGCTGGTTATGAAGTGTGAGAAGAACGCAAATCCTGAATGAACAATTTTCTATGGGGATAAGGAATTTCTATGCCCTTTTCATCAAATGCTTTTTTCAATCTCTTTCGATATTCTCTTGCAACCGCCCATTGATGCATTGGTAGAGTTTTAATCCTTGCCTTTAAAATTATTGAACTCTCTCCAAAACTATCAATACCAAAAATTTCTACCGGTTCAATAATTTTATCCTCAAAAGAAGGGTCACTCATCAACTGAGTTCCAGCATCTTTCATAACCTCAATAACCCTGTCAACATCTTCATTATAAGCAATTCCAACATCAATCAAAGCGGCTGACCATTTTGTCGTCATATTTGAAATTGTTCCAACCATACCATGAGGAATTACATGAATCACTCCATCTAAATCTCTCAGAACAATTGTTCTTAGACTTATCTCTTCAACCACCCCGCTTTTACCTTCAATAGAAATAACATCCCCGAGTCTTATTTTCCCTTCTGAAAGGAGAAAAAAACCTGCTATGACATCCTTGACGAGATTCTGTGCTCCAAAACCTATTGCAACTCCTGCAATTCCTGCTCCAGCAATTAGTGGTCCAACTTCTACTCCAGCTTCCTTCAAAAGCATTATAAATGCAATCGTCAGTATTGCCACCTTTCCCGCTTTTCCCAAAACATTACTCAATGTAATTGCCTGTTGTTCCCTTTCAGAATGTGGAATATCTTCGCGCCCTTTTTTAAGCAGAACTTTTTTCAGGGCACGCTGAGCAAACCTCAAAAGAAAAATACCAATAAAAGTAAGAACTAAAATTAAAATTATGCCTGGCAGTACCCTCACCGCCCATTGCGAAGCAGAATGAAGAATAGATTGCCAGTAATTGTATTGCAAAATTGTTTCAGCATGCTCTTTCATTTTTTTACTCCTTTCATTTTAAATCATTCAAAATAGAGGATTCATATATAAAAATTTTTTCATACTGTAAATTACAAATATTAAAACTTTCCTCGAAGTGGGACTTTTTGACAGAAAGAGGAAAAATAACCTAATTAATCGAAAGATAGAATATAGTTTCATTCATAAATCATTTCGAATATTCCTGCCGCTCCCATTCCTCCTCCTATGCACATTGAAACAATCCCGCGCTTGCCCTTTCGTCTTCTCAGTTCATGAATTAAGGTAGCTGTAAGTTTCGCTCCAGTTGCACCGAGAGGGTGTCCTATGGCTATTGCTCCACCATTCGGGTTGATATCACCTGCTTCATATCTCTTCTCAAGTCCAAGTTTCCGCACACAGTAAATAGCCTGAGAAGCAAACGCCTCATTTATCTCGAAAAGGTCTATATCGTCTGCTTTTAACCCTGCCATTTCAAGGACCTTTGGAATTGCAACGGCAGGGCCAATACCCATCTCCTCCGGTTTAACCCCTGCAACCGCATAATGAGTAAGACGCGCTATGGGTTTAAGCCCGAGACTCTTTGCCTTTTCCATCGACATTAAAAGGGAAAAGGCTGCTCCATCTGTCATCTGTGATGAATTTGCTGCCGTCACCGAACCCCCTTCTTTGAAAGGAGACTTCAACACCGAAACCTTACTCATATCAGATGGCCATCTTACTCCATCATCCATCTTAAAAGTAAATTTCTCTCTCACCCTTCTACCCTTTTTATCCACTGTATATCGCCATGCTTCGATAGGAATCAATTCATCAGAAAACTTCCCTGCCTCAATAGCCTCATAAGCTCTTCTGTTACTTTCCAGCCCAAATTTATCCTGATCTTCTCTTGCAATTTTATAGTTCTGTGCAACATTTTCTGCAGTAACTCCCATTGCCACATATGTATTAGGTCTATCTCCCCAGTCAGGATGTGGTCTAAATTGAACTCCACCCATAGGTATATGGGACATACTTTCAACCCCTCCTGCAATTATTACATCCGACCATCCTACCCTTATTTTTGCCGTTGCATCTGCAATAGCCTGCAATCCTGAAGAGCAAAATCGATTGACAGTCATCCCGCAAACTGAAATAGGCAAACCAGCCCCCAGTGCTAAAATTCTGCCTAAATTCATTCCCTGCTCCGCCTCAGGAAAAGCACATCCCACTATAACATCATCTATATCTTCGGGCTTCAGTTGCGGAACTCTTGAAAGTAACCCTTTTATAACCTGAATCCCTATTTCGTCCCCTCTTGTATTAGCAAGCCCTCCTCTCTTAGCCCTTCCTCCTGGACTTCTTACTGATTCTATTATTACTGCGTCGCGCATTTTTTCCTCCTAAAAATTTTTTCAATTTCGAAGCGGTTTCCCCGTTGTAAGCATATGCATCATTCTGTCCTGTGTCTTCTTTTCTCCTGCAAGGCTCAGGAAAGCCTCTCTTTCCAAATCGAGAATATAATCTTCACTCACTCTCGTCCCTTCTTCGCAATCTCCCCCAGATATGACATAAGCAAGTTTCTGTCCAACATGAACATCATAATCGGTTATAAAATTACCATGACGCATATTGTAAAGAATGGCTGAAACCATTCCTCTAAAATTTTCACCCATTACAGGTATCATTGCAGGATTTGGTTTTTTATAAATCTTTGAAATTGCTATAACTGCTTCCTTAGCATCACTAATCTGATAATCCCTGTTGATACTTATCCTGTCTGTTTTTCGAAGATAACCAAGTTCCATTGCTTCAATAGCACTCGTTGCCACCTTTGCCATTCCAATATTTTCAAAAACCTTTTGATAAAATGGCTGAAGATTTAGTCCTGCTTCAATAACTCCATCTGGAATCCCTTCAGTTACTCTTACCATCAATTCTTTTGTTCCTCCTCCTGCCGGAATTACCCCGACACCAACTTCCACAAGACCTATGTATGTTTCACCACACGCCTGACACATCGCTGAATGCATGGACATCTCACAACCACCACCAAGAGCCATACCAGCAGGAGCAACAACAACAGGTTTTGAAAGAAATTTCATTCTCATATTTGCGTACTGAAAATCATGAACCATTTTCTCAAGTAAATCCCATTCTCCCATCTGAGCAGCCATACATACTTTGAAAATGTTAGCACCAACTGAAAAATTCGTGGCATTATTTGCTACAACGAGCCCTAAGAATGGTCCATTTTCAACTATATCGCATGCACGAAAAACCATAGCAATCGTTTCTTCATCGATTGTATTCATCTTCGTATGAAACTCGAGGCACGCAACCCCATCTCCTAAATCTATAAGGCTCGCAGAAGCATTTTCCTCAATAGTTTTTTTCTTTTCTTTTAGAGTTTTGAGAATTATTATTTTATCGTTTTTCTCAACAGGAATGTAGTTCTTCTTCTGAAAATCGTAAACATATTTACCATCTTCCTTTTCAATATAAAAAGATTTAAAACCTCTTGAAACCATTTCTTTAACATTGGATGGGACTTTTAAACCAAGATTTTCCATTGTTTTTATAACCTCTTCAACACCAAGCACATCCCATGTTTCAAAAGGTCCAAGTTTATGATTGTACCCCCATTTCATAGCATTATCGATGGCAACTATACTATCTGTTATTTCAGGAATCCTGGATGCAGAATAGATGAAATTTTTGCAAAGGTATTCTTGTACAACCTGTGCAGCAATATCTTTACCGTAAAAAACTGCTTTTAATCTTTGATCAAATCCACCTTCTAATTTCTTCGCCTCAGAAATCGATTCAAACTTTGGCTCTTTTAGTGGAACATACTCCATGGTTTTGTAATCGAGCATGAGTTTTGTCTTCTTTTCACCCTCTTTTATCCTTTTATAAAAACCACTTCCAGTTTTGTTACCAAGCCAGCCCCGTTCTATCATCTTTTCCATAAATTCTGATGGAGCAAAAACATCCCTCATTTCATCGTCTGTAACTGCAGAATAAAGGTTTTTCATAACATGATAACCAACATCTATTCCAACAAGGTCAATCGTCCCACAAATCGAAGAACCAGGTCTCCCTATCTCCTTACCGATTATCGCATCAAGTTCCGCAACAGTAAGCCCTTTTTCCATCATTATTCTCATTGCATTGGCGAGGTCAAAAGTCCCGATTCGATTAGCTATGAAATTTGTCACATCCTTGCAAATAACTACACCCTTTCCAAGTACATCTTCACAGAACCTTGAAATCGTATCCACTACCTCCTTTTTCGTTTTTTCACCAGGAATGATTTCAACCAGTTTCATATATCTCGGAGGATTGAAAAAATGGGTTCCAAGAAAATGTTCCTTCATACTGTCGGAAAAATTAGCGGAAATAGCCCTGATTGGAATACCAGAAGTATTCGTTGATACAATAGTTCCCGGTCTGATAACTTTTTCTATCTTAGCGAAAAGCTCCTGCTTTATTTTCAAATCCTCAACAACAACTTCTATAACCCAATCAACTTCCTTTAACCAGTCAAGATGGTCTTCAAGGTTACCGGTTTTTACCAGTGATGCGAGGGATTTGGAATAAAAACTTGCTGGTTTGCTTTTCAAAGCCTTCTCGAGACCAGAGTTAGCAAATTTATTACGCCATTTAGGGTTATCGGTTCCCAGTCCTTCTTTCATATCCTCTTCTGTTAGCTTTGGAGGAATTATGTCAAGAAGCACACTTGGTATTCCTGCATTTGCAAGGTGTGCTGCTATCCCTGAACCCATAACTCCTGCCCCGATTATTCCAACTTTTTTTATCTTTTCCGTCATGGTCATCTCCTTTTTGAAATTAGAGCCCAAAACATTCTTCTGGTATTTCGAGCGGAGTTTTATCCGCCAGACTTATACTTTTGCATCTTGCTACAATTTGAGAAAGAACATTTACTGCAAAATACTTTGCAGAAGCAACTTTCCCATAATAAAAAGATGCTTCAGCATTTTCCCTTATTAAAGCCCTTTGCTTCCCTTTTGAATCTTCCGCTCCATACTTTACATACATCGCCGCAAGTTTTTCAGACGCTATAGCAGCTCCTTGAATAAGCATCCATCCCACTATAAGGTCACCCAAAATCATGAGAAACGGGCGAGCCTGAATAATAGGCACAAGGAAATTACTCCCTTTTGACCATTCGGAAAACTGTTGAGCAAGAAGCATAACAGCCATATGAGCATCTTCGAGATGGGAAACATAGGGTTTCAAATCTTTATTTTTCTTTGCCCTGTCAATTGTTCCAGCTATTTCGAAAAGCAGATTCATCATATTTTGACCTTTATTCTGTGCAAGTTTTCTGCCAACCAGATCAAGAGCCTGAATTCCATTCGTCCCCTCATAAAGGCAGGCAATTTTTGCATCTCTCAGAAACTGCTCTATAGGATATTCGCTAATATAACCATAACCACCATAAAGGTCTATAGCCATCGAACAAATCTCCACAGCCTTATCTGAACAAAACGCTTTTACAACAGGTGTCATTAGTTCAACAAATCCCATCCATTTTCGACTCTCTTCTTCACTCTGTGAAACTCTTGCCATATCACTGCAAAACCCAACAAAATAATTCATGGCTCTCATACCCTCAACATAGGACTTCATGTAAAGCAGCATTCTCCTCACATCGGGATGACGAATAATAGGAACGCTTTTGGCGGAAGGGTTTTGCATCTCCCAGACTGGCTTCCCCTGAATTCTTTCCCTGGCATACTGAACACAATGTTCGTAGGCGGTAGTAGCATGCCCCAGACCCTGCATTCCAACTTCAAGTCTCGCCTGATTCATCATGTTGAACATTATTTTCATCCCTTCCCGTTCCTTCCCGAGAAGCTCACCTATGCACTTTCCGTTGTCACCAAAATTAAGGGTGCAGGTGGCTGATGCCCTTATTCCCATTTTATGTTCCACATTACCAACGGTAACATCGTTTGGCTCGCCGAGAGAGCCATCAGGATTTACTCTTATTTTGGGCACAATGAAAAGAGATATTCCAGCAGTTCCCGGTGGGTCACCTTCTATTCTTGCCAAAACTGGGTGGATGATGTTTTCTGTTAAATCGTGGTCTCCCGAAGAAATGAAAATTTTCGTTCCGGTAATACCAAAAGTTCCATCAGGAAGTCTTCTTGCTTTTGTTTTTATTGAACCAACATCGCTTCCAGCATTCGGCTCTGTCAAACACATCGTTCCACCCCACTCCCCTCGAAACATCTTCATCATGTACTTTTTCTTCTGCTCTTCTGTACCATATTTTTTAATAAGTCCTGCTGCTCCCCATGTAAGCCCTGGATAAATTATGAAGGAAAAATTCGCCGCATTGAAATATTCAATGCAAGCTGCCCAGGCACTCATTGGCATTCCCTGCCCATCCACTTCCGAATCTTCACCTGCAACTGCCCACCCACTTTCAAAAAATTTCTTAAAAGGTGCATGGAAACAGGACGGTACATACACCTTTCCATCTTTGAAAGTAACTCCTTCTCTGTCTCCGATACTGTAAGTTGGAAGTATTTCCTGAACAGCAAACTTTTCTGCTTCTGATAGCGCAATCTCTACAATTTCTCTCGTAAAATCGGAGAACAGAGGATGAGAAAAAAGTTTTTCTATTTCGAGTTGTTCAAATAAGACAAATTTCTGGTCCCTCATATTTACAAGAAGATTTCCCATCTTTAGCCTCCAATACTACAGCAAGTAAAATTTTCTCCATATAAATTACCTGTATACAATAAAAACTCCACTAAACCTCGTTAATCTAAAATACAAAATATCTTTTATGAAACAATAGTAGCAATGTCAAATGATTTTTTAATAAATGTTAATAAAGTAATTTAAATATTTTCATGTAATTATTGGATTTATCATATAATTAAATGGTAAAAAAATTTTAAAAAAATTGAACCATCATTCATTTTTTTATATTTTATTAATGAACCATCATTCAGCTATTCTATTCCTCCGATTCAAAATTTTCGCTACTACTTTCTTCCTTTTCTTTCCTCGTGTATTCTTCCTGAACTGCTTTATCCAGTTCCTCTTCGAATTCTGGACCCAGGTCCTCACCCATTTCCTTGCCAAATTTCTTCATCCATCGTGCAACACTTGCAGGGTCTTTTTCATCTAAATCAGCAAATTTTGAAGGGTCAGCGAGATTCTCGAGCCTTGCCTCCTCAGATTTTAAAACTCTTACCCTGGAAATCAGCCTGCGGGTATTGATACTCCCGCAAAAGCTACACCTTGGTTCAAATTCCTCTTTAATGGAAAAAATTAGAAAAGAAAATCTCTTCCCACAATCTCTACATTGATACTCATAAATGGGCATCAAACACCTCCTTTCAGGAAAAAAATACTTACGATAATTTAAATAAAAGTCAACTTAAAAATGTTGAGAGGGTTGTTTTTTATTCTTTAATTCCTTTTTCGATAGGAAGTCATTTGAAAACCCCCAATTAAATATGTACCATTGTTTCTATAGTTGTTATAACAGGGGAGTAAAAGCAAAAATAACCATTTATTTCTTATTTGGTTTTTGCTCTTTAACATTTTTCAGAGGTTTGAAATTTTCAATTTTTTTCCATAACTCGCTTTTCTGAGCATCTGTGAGAGTATCATAAATATCAAGAAGCAAATTGAAATGAAGTTTTTCAATTTCGGTTCTAATATTCTTTATCTCTTCGTGTAATGATAAAATCTGGTTACGATTGTATTTAATTTTTTTCAATTCCTGAATTATCTGCTGTCTCATCGCCTTAATTTTTTCTCTAAGTGGTGCTACTTTTTCTCTAAAAGAAGACCTCAGGCTCTTTATCTTCTCTTTCTGCTCAGGTGTAAGATTTAAACTTTCTGCTAACTTGCCTATTTTCATAAGTATTCCATGTCCTATGCCCATCATCTCACCACCTTTTCCCATTCCCATACCACATTCACAATCCTCACCGCATCCACAATCTTCGCAAGAACACTCACCTTCGCCATGACATCCACAATCATGCATACCTCCCTTCATGTGAGGACAACCACCCACATCACCAGCACCCGCCATTCCTGGACAAAATTTCTTCGATTCAGCATAGGAATTCGCTCCATACACAATAAATATGCCCGCCATTAAAATTGCCATTGTAATCATTTTTTGGCTTTTCATTTTTATCCTCCTTGTTTTAAAAGTTAATGTTTTTACAAAGTATCAACTATAACATTTCCTAAAAACCAGATTTAGTAAATCATTCCCACCATCTTTTGCACCTGCACTTTCCGGTAATTCTATCACCTATAAACTTATCAAAGGACTGTCTCTGCTCCGGTGAAAGGTTTTTTCTTTCATTCATGACCTCCTTAATAACCAATTTTTGAAATTCGTTCTGAATTTTCGATATTTCATCAACAATTTTATAAATATTTTCTAAATCAAAATCATCCCTTCTCAGTTCTTCAAAAATCTTTTCTCTGTATTCCATTATTTTTTGCCTTGTTTTAAGTCTCTCTTCCCTCAATTTTGATTTCAAGATTCCTAAATGCTGCCTTCTTTCAACTGACAAATCAGGGATACCGTCCATACAGGGGCACCCACTCATCATCTCACGCCATGTTCCAGATTGTAAATTCTTCTTTTCAAGAATATACTTCCAGCCAAAAACTGCACCTGCGGAAATATTTACCGCAATGGAGAGAACAAAAAAAATTAAAAGCAAACGCGATTTCATTTTTACTCTTCTCCTTCAACAAGACCAACCAGAATAACTGCTGGAGAATCCTGAGGAACCTCATCAAAAATTCCATCAAGAATACTCTCCTTAAAAACCCCTTCCGTGGAGGGTTCATTAAAAATTTTGCTGAGACCACTCCCGAGGAAAACCCCTATCACAATTCCAGCAGCTGCAGCAAGAACTGCTCCTATTCGTAACCAGTAACTGAGTTTCTTATCAGACAATTCTGACCCTCTTTCAACTCTTAAAACAGCCCTTCGAGCAACTATCTCACCAAAACTATCCGGTATTTCCGGAATAGAAAGATTTGAAAAGAGTTGCCATGCTTTATTCAGATTCTCTGCCTCATCAGCACAACTCCTGCACTTACTAAGATGCTCCCTCACTCTCATACTCTCATCTTTCCCCAATTCCCCATCGAGATAGGGAACAATTTTTCTTTTTATTTCTTTACACTTCATCTTTTTTCGAGCCTTCAAGTGAAATATATTTTTGCATTTTCTTTGCGATTGTTTTTCTTGCTCTTGCAAGAAGGGATTCCACAGAAGAAACAGATTTTCCCATCACCTGCGATATCTCCTGGTATGACATTCCTTCAAACTTCGACAGAATAACAGCCATTCTTTGACTCTCAGGAAGTGAAGTTAAAACCCCCTTTAAAACTTCTACAATTTCTCTATTTTCATGCACATCATGCATTTGAGCCTCACACTCATCATCATAAGGTTCGCTTTTCTTTCTTCTCATAGATTTTGTTTCGTTTATACATAAATTAACCGCTATTTTTACGAGCCAACCGTACACATTCCCTCCATTTTTAAAATCTAAAAATGCACCATAAGCTCTGGTAAAAACCTCCTGAGTCATATCCTGAGCATCATGGATATTTCCCAAATACCTGTAAGTAACAGCAAATATTCTCCTCCAGTATTTTTGAACAATTTCTGTAAAAACCTCCCTCTCCCGCTGATTCCTGTCCAGCAACAGTTTTTCGTCTGTTTTTTCTCCAGCCAAACTGCAACAACTCCACTATGTATCCTGGAAAGATTTTTTCAATTAAAACATAATCCACATTAATATATAACAACTGAAAAGAAAAAAACTTGCGGTTTATTTTCTTAAAACCTAATACGATCAATTTTATTACGGGCATTGTTCAAAAAGTATTAAAAAGTGGCAAAAATCCACTATTTTTTGTAGGGGCTTGATTTATTAAGCCCAATTTTTTGAACCACACCTTACTACGCTCAATAAACATAAAGAAGGTGGCTGAACGGAGTCAAAGCCACCAATGAAAATACATCTAATTCAATGATTAGAATCAAATGCCGACTTCTTTCAATTGAGGTATTCTATAAATTCTTTTCTAAATCTCGAGAGGTCAAGAGTCTCATTCTTCAAATCAAGGTTTATATTCCAGACCTGCATATCTGTAGCACCAAAGAGTAAATCAATTTCTTCTCCCTTTTCATTAATCCCCAGGTCATCAATAACATAAGCTACAATATCAAAATCATTTCTCCTTAACTTCCCCTGAACAATGCAATATTCTTTAATTATTTTTGCTTTACCACCAATTTTTGTTTTAAACCCTTTTTTAAGTCTTTCAATTTTAAGTCCAATTTCTTTTGCAGATTTGTCCTTAATGTAACTTCTTACAGCTCCGGAGTCAAAAAGGACATTAATCTTTCTTCTATTTACATTTACCACTTCATATATTCTTCCCATCGTGTTCACCTCTTCCTTTACATAGTGAGATTACTCACTCTCTGAATTACTAACACCTGATTCCTTATTGGGAATTCTCCAGTTCTGAAGAAAATCAACAGTATCTCCATCCTTTAACCGCTTGCAAAGCCCTTCATAAAATTGAACGGGATAACCATTAACAAGTATTTTAGTTTTCTTTACTTCTTCCTTGAACTTTTCTCCAAACTTCATGTTCAAACTATCTATGAGTTCCTTTACAGTACCTGCCTCCATTTCCATTTCTCTCACACCTGTAGTAGATTTTATAGGACCTGTAAAAAGTACTGTGACTTTCATTTTCCACCTCTTCTAAGTGATAGAATTTTCTTTACAGTTTCATCGTGTCTCTTACGAATTTGCAAACGGTTCTGAGAAGCTGTTTTTATCCTTTCCTTTATCTCTTTGCGCAAAGGAATAAGCCAGTCCAATTTCAATTTCTTCAAAATTTCCTCCTGAGGTACACCATCTTCATCCCATCCCCTCGTTTTATAATAAGAATCGAGCATCTTTGCGAGAGGAACTTTTGTATTAGAATCCTCTGGATTTTGTGGCTCTTCTAAAATCCTCCCCGCAAGTGTATCATCAATTCTCGAAAAACCCTCCCTCAAATTGAACATTCTTTCAAGATTAAAAACCCTCTCACCTGCAAGAAGAAAATCGCCAAGAGTATAATCAACGCCTGTTACTGCACTAATTGCTATCGGGTAAGGAACAAACGGTATATTGAATTTAAGCATTCCAAGAGGCAATTTAGATTGCATCGAAAGAAGAAGTCCTGAAGATTCAATTGCTTTTGCCATCAAAGCAGAATAGCGACTGTAAGGTGGAACCTTTTCCTCGATACCTGTCGGCAAAACAGCATAAGCAGTAAAAAGACAGGAGCCACAACTTGAAATTGCATCAAAAAGATTTTGCTGCAAAACATTTAGTTGTGCTTTCCCTCTTTTCGAGAGAGGGTCTATTTGCATTGTTCCTGTTGCTTCAAAAAATACCACATACCCGGAATTGAGGTGACAGCCACCCCGGTTTGCGGTAGCATATCCCAATCCCTGACCAACAGACCTTCTTGGTTCATAACCTGGAAGTTCAAGCCCTTTTGAATGAATTGCAAACTCCCTTCCCCCGTATTTTTCCGCAAGTCTCATTGACCCCTCCGCCATATCATCCCCCAATCCCCTTCGGTAGGCAATATCTTCCAGCACTCTCTCAAGATTTTCAACATTACCAAACTTCATATCACTTTTAATTAATCCCTTTTCTGTTGCTTCCATAGCATACCCTATTACCCCACCTGCACTTATCGTATCCATTCCAAGCCTGTCACAGAGATTGGAGAGCCTTGCGACCTTCCTTAAATCGAAGTTTTCGAGATTTGCTCCCATAAGCGCTATTGTTTCATACTCCGGACCTTTTGTTTGTTTCCCATCGAGTTCTATCCATCTCCCGCACCTTATTGGACAGAAACGACATCCAATATTTTTCACCAGCATATTTTCAGCCATAAACTCACCACTTAATTCGTATGCTCTCGGGTCACTTCCCCTGCTGAAATTCTTAGTTGGAAGAGTATGAGTCGCATTTGTCATATTCACAAGTCCTGCAGTCCCAAAACTTGGAAGTTGATAACCTGTTATTGCATTTTCCCTGAGTATTTTCGTCCATACCCTGATTATTTCCCTGAACTTTTCCTGGTCTCCAACAGGTATTTTTTTGTTTCCCCGTGCTACAACTGCCTTAAGATATTTCGACCCCATTACAGCCCCTAATCCCACTCTCCCTAAAACCCTGTGTCCACTAACTATACAAGCGAATCTTACAAGATTCTCACCAGCAGGTCCTATTACAAGTTTTCCTCCTCCTTCTCCAAGTGCTTCCTGGGTCTTTTCAGTATCTAGCCCCCATAATTGTGAAGCATCAAGAATCTCTATTTTCCCGTCTTCGATTTGTATATAAACAGGTGAATCTGAAACCCCTTTTATTATTATTCCATCAAAACCTGCCTTCTTAAGAAATGTCCCAAAATCTCCTCCGCAATTACAATGACCAATACCACCAGTCAGGGGACTTTTGCTCGTAGCATTGAATCTTCCCGAAGTTGGAGTACCTGTCCCGGTAAGAACTCCTGTATTGAAAATCAAAATATTATCTTCACCTAAAGGGTCTGCATGAGCTGGTAGTTCTTTCATCAAAATCTTCGCCGCAAGCCCCTTCCCTCCTAAGAATTCCATCATTTCTTCATCACTAACTGGATAATCCTCGATTTTTCGGTTGCCGAGATTTACCAATGCATACCGCTTCATAAAGCCACCACGAGGATTTCTTGATGCTTTCGTCTTAATTAGAATAGATTCTAAACTTTTTTTCATAGTACCTCCATCATAAATTCCATTTTATTCCTGAAGCAATTTATAATATAATATTTGAAAGTTTAATCAACCAGATTTATCATCAAAAATCAATCTTTTATTACTTTCTATCTCTCTTCAAAACTTTCATAGGTATAATTCCTGCTGCAGGAATGGATTCCTGCTTCCGCAGGAATGACAAGGTGGATAAATAAATTCCTGCTTGAGTTTATCCCCTCGAAAGCGGGTAGAGGAACATGGTTTAACCCTGCAAATGCAGGGGCAGGAACAAGATATTGTGGCTTTCAGCCACGCAAAATCGCTAAACCCTCCCCGCGGATCCCACTAAGGGGGGGGAAGGCTTCCTCCCCCCCGTGCCCCCTCTCCACTGGCGCATTTGAGAGGAAAAATTTTTGCCGAACTTAGCTAATGCGCCACTAGTCACTAAATTTCCCATACTTCAAAAACTGGAAAAGAATTTATTTTTCTCTTTTGAACATCAAAGGAAACAATAGAAAATTCTATTTCAGGATAAGTATCGAAAAATCGTTTATAATTTCTTTTTTTAAATTTTTCAGGATTTGTTTTTACTTCATAACTCTTTCCATCTTCAATGATAAAGTCGATTTCATTTTTTTGAATAGTCCGCCAGAATTTAGTATCTTCGAAGTCATATTTTTCTATAAGTTGACGAAAAAGAGCATTTTCTAAAAGTTCGCCTCTATCCTCTCTATCATAATAGAGTTTGAAATTTCTTAAGAGAAAATTTCTTAATCCAAGGTCAAAGAAATATATTTTGGGCATTTTTGTTATTTCTTTCCGTATATTTTTAAAAAATGGAGGAATGAGACGGATGTGAAACGATTTTTGCATTACATATAAATAATTATCAATTGAGGTTTTAGAAACATTTAATGTGGAAGCTAATTCTGAAGCATTTGTTAAATTCCCAATTTGTGAGGCTAAAATTTTAAAGAGTTTATAGAAAATCTCATCCTGACGAATACCTGCTTCATAAACATCTTTCTTTATATATGAATAAGCAATATCTCTTAAAATTTCTTCCTTTTCTTCAACTGGAGCCAAAGCTACTCGTGGGTAACCTCCAAAAACTAAATATTCCTGATAGTTATGTAAAATTTTTTCCTTTTCGGAAATGGTTATTTTTTTCAAATCCTTATTGGAAAGTTCGTTTTCGCCTTTAAATCTCAAAAATTCTTTAAAAGAAAGAGTGAAAACATAAAAGATTCTCTTCCTTCCTGCAAGAGAATCATTGAATTTTTTATCGAGATAAAATGCTGATGAACCAGATGCTATAATCTTTATCTTTCCATGATATTCATCATAGAAATATTTTAGAAAATTTGAAGGATTTTTTAAATATTGAATTTCATCTATTAAAAGAAAAACTCTTCTAATGTTATTTAAAGGAAAAATTTTGAACAAATTTTTAGGAGATTGATTTAGTAAAGATAAATAATCAGGGTCCTCAAGATTTAAAAAATAATAGTTATGCTTCTTTTCTCTTAAAATATCTTCAATTTGATGTAAAATAGTGGTCTTACCTGCCTGTCTTGCACCAATTAAAAGAATGATTTCATCCCCTTCAAGATAATTTTTAATCTTTAAAGTTACATCTCTAATAATACTCATTTTTACCTTTTTACTTTAATTTCTAAAATTTCTAAATACATTTAATCAGATTTTTTATATTTAGCAAGTTAATTTTATCATTTTATTTTTAAAATAGCCGAATTCCTTTTTTCGCAATAAGTTCCTGCTTTCGGAGGAACACGATTTGCCCCTGCAAAAGCAAGGGATAGGAATGAACCTTATTCTAAAAGAATGAGACATTTTACCAGTTATGACCCGGAGGCTGTGGGCAGGTCGTTACTTTTTTATCCTTGAATTCCTCTGGAAACCTGCTACGAATGTGCCTGACAAAACTCCCGAGAATTCTCCCCACTTTAATGTTATTCTCTGTCACCTCAGGTGGATATGTATGCTTGAGAAAATACTCATTAGAGGGTCTACGCATAAAACAGGCATCAAAGCCTTCAAGGTCATTTAAATTTCCTGCATAAAATGCACCTTTAGTTGAAGTTTTGACAAGAAAACCATTCCCAAAATAAACCGAACCATCGTAGTCAACTGTAATCTCTGCATTCAAAAGGACAGGTGTCCTGTAAGACCATAAATCAACAAACTCAAGTCCATTCGGTCGAACTGTCACCGAAAAAAATTCTTTTTCTATCTCATAAAGTTGATGAGCAAATTCTCTCATATTTTCTTCACTCCACATAACACCAAGAGCAGGATTTATTTGAATTCTCTTATATCCAAGCTGAGCAACATGAGCAAAGCTCTTTGACAGGCTACTAACTGTATCGGGATTTGTCACCATTATTGCATCTAACATGATGCCACTTGAAATTAGCACAGGTGTAATTCTCCTGATACTCTCATAAGAATCTATTGAAGGGTCTTTACCTATTCTGTGTTTTAAATGAATATCACGAGTTCCATCTATACTCACTTCTATTTTAATAGGAAGTTTTCTTAAATATTCTATCAAATTCTCATCAAGGGAAACACCGTTTGTTGAAAGAATAAAACCGATCCTCTTTTGATGCCTTTTAGCCATTTTCAAAGCATTTTCCATAATTTCGAGGACAAAATCTTTCCTGAGCAGTGCTTCCCCACCAAAAAACTGTAAAATCACTGATGGCTTAGAAGAAGACAAAAGCATTTCCACCCCCATGAGTGCAGTTTCGATTTCCATCAATTTCCCCTCTTCTTTGATCATTGGACAGTATTTACATCTAAGTGAACAGTCCCTTGTCGGTATTAAAACGAGCCTCGGGTCTCCTGCCTCCAGTAATCGGGAGAGTTGTTCAACTTGCCCTCTTGGGTCGCCTAAAATCCGTGCTGCTTCATTAAATCTTCTGCCATACTCTTTTGATATTTTTCCCTCTCTCGCCATGAGTATTCCATTATAAATTATGACTTTACCAGCACAATCAAGCCTTCGTGCTGATATTCTTCCGTCTGATGCTTCAATAGAAAGCTTTCCAAATTTTTCTTCAACTTCTAAAAGAGAGGCAATTATAAAATTTCTTAAATTTTCCACAGGCTTTAAATAATATGGGTCTGGTTCAAAAATTTCTTTCAGTTTTTCAGCTGCCTTCAAAACAAATGGGTCATGAGGAATGTCTTTTGAAATAACTGGATAATCATATTCAGGATAACCTTCCACTTTAAGCCATTTTTCAATTTCAATTCCGCCAGCCCCATCACCATTTTTCTCCAAATCAGTTAAATAATTTCGAAAAGCAGGGGAGGTATATGTAGTTACAAGATGAGAAACTATGGGAAACCTGATGAAAAAAATATGAGGATGCTTAATTTTAAGTCTTGCAATCATTAAAAATGATGTTACAACATTTAGTATTGTGGTTTTTCTATTCGAAAAAATGAAATATGCATCACAAACTATGGATTTCTCATCAAGAATTTCCAAAACTTTTTCTATATGATAAGTTTTATATCCCTTACCAAGCCTTTTGAGTTCTTCATCGCAAAAAGATTCAACTCCTAACTTCAGGAAACTTTCAAATCCTTTTGCCCTTTTCCCCTGAGGTTCCCCTTTAAATGAATAACCAAACTCACCCCAATCCTGAAAAAAATCTGGTTCAAGAGATTGTCTGAAAATTTCGTTCAACTTCCATGACCCGCTTTCTCTCTCAAAAAAATCCCTGATAGAAGCCTGAAAAGATGATACACGAAAACCAAGGTCTTTCACTGTTTTTAGAATCTCAATGGCTCTTCTAACATCATGAGTAAAATCATCATCCGGGAAATGGATTCTAAGCGAGGAAAATGGAATTTTTGAACCAAAAACTTCTTTGAGTCTCTCTCTGTAAGCACGCAGTCTCATTTCGATATCTTTCGCTGACCTTCCTCGAAAACCACCCCTCGAATAGGTGATACAAAAAGTGCAGGGATGAGTACACCCTCTCGATGTCTCTAAAGAAATCCCTCCGCTTAAATTTTTCATTCGATAAAATGAAACATCAAACGGAGAAGTATCTATATCCCTTATAATGTTAACTTCCCCGGGATGACACATAACCAGGACACCTGAATTAAAAAAAATAAGTCCGTGCAAATCTGCCATTTCTTCCAAAAGAGGCACACTTATCCCTTCTTCTTTTATTCTCGAGCAGTAGTCCGCTATATCGCAAACAATTTCTTCACCATCCCCTCTTGCAATAAAATCTGCACCGGACAAATGACAGGCAGTATGTTCCGGTGCAATTGTCGCCATAGGACCACCAACTGCTACAAAAACATTAGGTGAATTTTGCTTTATAAAATTAATCAGGCTTATAGTTTCCTGAATGCATGCTTCAAGCAGGGTTATACATACTAAATCAGGGCTGTATGCTTTTAATACTCTTAATAGTTTCTCTTCATCGGAAAAAATCTTACCCTTAATAAAATGACCTGAAATGACCTCTACATCATACCCTGCAGATGAAAGAGAAGAAGCAAGTTGAAAAGAACCAGCAGAAAAATAATTCTCCCAGCTACTACCAACATCAGGGTCAATAAATAAATTTTGAAAAAGAAGCACCCTGCATTTTCTTTCTTCAGTTTTATCTTTTCTTTTATTCTCACCTTTATAATTATTTCTCCTGCTATTTTCTTTCACCTCTAAACTTTGACCGATTTGTGCATTATTCTCAAAAGATTTTTCAAACAAAAAACTCAATTCCTCAGGGGTAGCCCCTTCTACCTCACTTCTATTAAAAGTAAAAATAACTGTCTCTCTAAATATTTTCGCTTTCTGTGAAACTGAAAAATCGTTTCCGATGAAAACTTTAGCTTTTCTAATTCTCCCTGTGGAATCGCATAAAAGTCCTGCTTTTCTTCCTATTCGAAGAAGTCCCCCTCTGGATAAAGGACTATCTCTACATTCTACAATTACAGACGAAACTGGAGATGGAGGTTCAAAGACAAATTTTCCCTGCTTTCGAAACGGTATTTTTATAAAAGGATTCCCCACTTCTTACTGGCCAGACACTCGATGTTCAATGGTTCTTGCAAGAACAAAATTCAATACCTCTCCACCAATTAAACCAATATCAGCATCCGGGTCAATCTTCTCAATATTAATGACAAAAAATTCATGGTCTTCGGACAAAGAAATCTCACAAACTCCTGCAAATAAATCACTTATCTCTTCAATGGCTTTTCTTTCATACAGACTTTTATCAAATGGTAATTTTATTCTCTTCATCTTTCATTCACCTTTTTTTACTCAAACCTTTTATCTGATTGGCAAGGTCCTTTGCTATTACAATTACTTCGTCAGCATTACTTTTATCCTCTGCAATCTTCTCAAGCCACGAAACAATTCCCCTGTCCCCTATACCAGAAAGAGCTTTAAGAATATGAGTCCTTAAAAGTCCTGCAGATACGAGGAAAAAGATTTTTAATGGATATGCTTCAAATTTAAGCTCATCACATTTGGCAAATCTATCAATTGATTCAAAAAATTCCATAAGTTTTCTGCTCGTTTCTATCGGACCTGCGTATCTCAAAGATTGAACAGCACCACATTGCAAAACTCTGTCCTTATCGCTAAGCGCATCTATAAGGGGCTCCCATCCCTGTCTGCGTGGAGGAACCCATTTCTTTGGGTCAAACCCCGGTTTCGAGGAATCCTCGAACCATGCTCTCCGAAATCTTTCCTGCTCTATCATTGAAATTGCCCAGAATGCAGATGCCCTGATTAACCTCCCCTTCTCTTTTTCTCCCGCAATTTTTGAAATTTCCTCAATTGCTTCAAGACAGCCAAGATTACCGAGAGCAACAACAATATGGACAAGAGGACCTTTTCTTCCACGAAGGTCATTTATTGCTTCAGTAACAAGGGAGTAATCCTTCAGTTCCGAAAGTGCTACTATTGCAATTCCTTTTTGTTTCTCATTTCCCATTAAATAAAGTTTTTTTAGAGCTTTTATCGAGCGTCTATCCTGCCTTATTCCTGCTGCCCATGCAGCATCACCACTCAATTTGCCACCTTCTTCTATTATATTTGCTATTAAATCTCCAACATCCTCACCAGGTGAATTTACTGACATCTTTATCCCTTCCCTCCTCGATTCAGGGTCATCGCTTCTGAGCATGGTTTTCATTGTGCCAACTTTTCCAAATATTCCTCTATTGGTAAAAACTCCTCCATTCGATATTTTATCTGCAGCAAAGGTATTCAAAATCAAAGGGATAAGGAAATAAATGGAAAGCATTGTCCTTGTTTCTTTTACTTCTTCCACTTTCTCACCCAGAATTTCCGATTCCTCTGCTCTGCTTTTCAAAAATACTTTACCAATTCCCCTGTAAGATTTTCTCACCAAAAGGGCTTCTAAAAAGGAAACAAAAAGAGCAAAAAAAATCCAGCAAAGAAGAAAGAGAAAGTTTTTCTGAATTGATGTTGATTTTTCAAGAATAAACTTCGTGAGCCAATCAGTATAATAACAAAAACCAATAGTTCCAGCTATCGACACAATACCTATAATCAGCCATAATAATATTTTGCTCCCTTTTTTCATTTCTGTTTTTAAAACCGCCTATCCCATTACCCAGTTTAAAAGTTCCGTTTTATAAATCCTTCCATGCATAACAGTTATTCGCCCCTGCTTTTACCCTCCACCACTAATACAATCTAATGTCTCAATTTGACTCCAGACTTATTTCCTGTAACACTAAAATAAATGCTCACCTGCGCTAACGAATTTTTTAATTCCTTCCTTATCCTTAAGAGCATTTTCAAGTCTTCTAACACCTTCTTTCAATGCTTCTAAACTTGCTGCAGTGCTTATTCTCAAAAAGTGTTTTCCTTCAGTTCCAATTTTTCCAAAGGAGTTTCTATCCATAGTTGCAACACCATGTTCGTATAGAGCAAACATCTGCATTATTGTTGAAGGGCTTGTTCTATGCTTTATTGAAGGGGGAAGTTCTTCGTAAAGTTTAAGGAGTCCATTTTTCTCACACGCCCCTCCAATGTTCGGGAAAACATAAAATGCACCTTCAGGTTTTGCACATGTTACCCCCTCAATACGGTTCAGTGCGTCAACAACCCAATCCCTCCTTTTTTGAAACTCTGCGGTCATTCGTTCAACCACAGGAATAATTTCAGGATTTTCAATTGCTTCTCTTCCTGCCTCCTGAATAAAAGGTGGAACACATGAAACTATATTTATATTCAGATGTTTGAAAAATTCTGCTTCCTGTGGAGTGGGAAGGACTGCATATCCAAGTCTCCAGCCTGTCATTGCATAAGTTTTTGAATGACCGCTGACCATTACAGTCCTCTCTTCCATACCATTAAAACTCATTATCGAATAGTGTTTTTTTCCATCGAAAATTATATATTCATAAACTTCGTCTGAATATATTCTCACTTTATCACTGCACTTTGCTTTGATTGTTTCTGCTATCTGAGCAAGTTCTTCTCTGCTTAACACCCCTCCTGTTGGATTTGAAGGAGAGTTAATTATTATTACTTTCGTCTTTGGAGTAATAAGTTTCTCAAGTTCATCACTCGTAAATCTGAAACCTTTTTGTTCCTGCAGGTGAAGTGGAACCGCAGCAGCACCTATGAAATTTATCACCGACTCGTAAATAGGAAAACCTGGACTTGGATAAATAACCTCATCCCCCTCATCAACATAAGTCATAAGCGTAAAGAATATTGGTGGTTTTGCTCCGGTGGTTACAACCACTCTATCTGGAGTTACTTTTACCCCTCTCGTCTCGCTAACCTGTTTTGCTATTGCCTGCCTCAGTGAAATTAACCCCTGAGGGTCACAATAATGACTGTTTCCTTTGTTTATTTCTTCACATGCTTTCCTATTTATCAAATCAGCGCTATTAAAATCAGGCTCCCCTAAATTCAATTTTATAACATCTTTTCCCATCTGAAGACATCTCTGTATATCAACACCGATTTTGAAAGCATTTTCTGTTCCAAGTCTTGCCATTCTTTTTGCCATTAAATTTTTATCCATTTCAAACCTCCTTAAAATTATTCCTTTACCTTTATATATCTTTAATCCTTTAAATTCAATTAAATAAATTTCTTTTTGAAATTTATAATCTTAAAAAACTACAGGGTATTTTAACTACAAATAGTGATCAAAATTTCTTCCCCAAAACAGTTAATATAATATTTTTTTTATTTCATACTATTCATAGTGTGCATTTACTATTTTAGCGGAATAATAAGTACAGCATGGTTCAAAATTTAAAAAGCACAAAATTAATTATCCCTAAAAGTGGCAAAAAGCGGGCGAAATTTCATCGTTTATTGTAGGGACTTGATTTATCAAATCGTTGAAATTGACCGGAGGACAATGAGTTTAGCAGGGATGAGACAGAAATTCGGCACTTGTGTGGATTTGTGGAAGGACAAAGAGCCGCAAGTAGCGGCTTAAAAATTTTGGACTCCTTAAAGTTATGGGAGTGAATCAGAAGAAATGATTCTTTTAATGGTGTCAATTTTATCAAAATCAGAGTCATAACTGAAAATGTATGAAATATGGTACTTTTGAGCATACAGAGCAATAAGAGCATCATGAAAACTTAAACTGCCTCTATGTTTTTTGATAATTTCAAGGATGGCACTCCACTGCTCCGAAATAAGAGGATAGGCAAAAGAGAGGTTTTCTTGACTAAATACAGTTTCAAGTTCGGCTATCATTTTCGATATTTCGTCACTGCCTCGCTTTTTCTGGATAAACCGCCGACATAAGACGGTTATTACTTCATTGACAACACAATCGAGATATACAAGTTCAACTTCTTTTTCCTTTATTTCGTTTAAGAATTTAATTGCTTCTTTGTGCCATCTGTCATTTTCATCACGTTCGGCAATCAGAACATTAGAATCTAAAATTACCCTATTCATCAAATACCTCTTCACTATCAGCTACAGCATCCCCACCAATTTTTAGTCTTGGTAAAGAGAGCAGTTTTTCAATAGGAAATGGTTTAGGGCGGCATGGATCCAATTCCTTTCCTTTCCCTTCAGGAAGAGGAAATGTGATTAGAACTTCTGTCTCTTCTGGCAATGGTAGTGAATCTAAAGGCTTCACCATTCCATTTTTTACTACGCCCTTCAATACTGTCATTTTTTCCTCCTTTTTAATAAAAGTTAAATTTATTCGTTATTATCCTCTACGCTTTAGAAAGGACTTTTTATATTTTATTAAGATAAAAGTGGATTGTCAACTACATTTTTATCTTTGGGTGCATTCATTATTTTAGGGGAATAACAAACTGAATTTAAAAATAAAAATTATAAAATAAATTTATAAATAGCAGATGACTGAAACTGCAATCCCAACTGACAAGATTTATTGTCATTTAGTTACACCCATCTAAAAGCAAACATCTCTACTAAAACCTATCCTAAAATCTTCTTCCCCAAATAATAATTGTGCATTTTTAATCCGGCTGCTTAATAAGTGGCGGATTTTAATCTATAAAATTTTTAACTCCTTAGTTAAATGAATATTTTAAAAATAGGAGGTAACTAATGAAGTATTATCTATTGTTTTTAATTGTAACATCCCTATTTATTTCATGTTCTGGAAAATCTGAAAAACACGAGGATTGGGATTCGGATGGAGAAATCATTGAGGGAAATGGTAATTGCTTGGGGGGAAAATATTTTTGTAAAAATCAGTGCAGGTGGATTTCATACCTGTGCATTATTGAGCACAGGAGGAGTCAAGTGCTGGGGGGATAATGGGTCTGGTCGGCTTGGGGATGGAACTACAACTCAAAGAACTACCCATGTAGATGTCATATGCCTGTGATAATTTCTCCTTAACTCAGGTTATTTATTATTTTGGAAACGAAAATGAAAGCAAAGGCATGGTTCAAAACAAAATATTAAAAAGTGGTAAAAATCCACCATTTTTGTAGGGGCTTGATTTATCAAGCCCAAACTGAAAGGAGGAGGTGGTGGGCGTAGTCGTGCGGGTGGTCGAGGGGGAGAGGTCATGAAGCGCCATTTTTTGAAACTAAAAGGTGGTAGTGGAGGGTGTAGTCGTGCGGGAGGTGGTGGTGACTGGGTCATGAAGCACAAATCGAAAGGAGGTTGAGGCTGGCGTGATCGTGCGGGTGGTGGTGGTGGCTGGGTCATGAAGCACAAATCGAAAGGAGGTTGAGGCTGGCGTGATCGTGCGGGT
>Ga0078972_1000816_pt1 | contig 127609 bp, 97 predicted proteins | sample YelNatPaOPGAMG01_FD_67568 | JGI IMG/M metagenome (GOLD analysis project Ga0078972, IMG submission 67568) | Hot spring thermophilic microbial communities from Obsidian Pool, Yellowstone National Park, USA - OP-RAMG-01 (SPADES assembly) (version 2) | ecosystem: Environmental > Aquatic > Thermal...
GCCTCCATTGGGTGTTCGGTGGTTAGGCCTATGAGGTCAACTCAACCAGTTGCCACAAGGCAAGCGCCAGCCTCAGCGGAGGAGCCACGCCGGGCGCTGCTTTCCCCCGCCCGCCGCGATGCGCTGTTCGGCATCCTCCTCAGGGCGGTGGCGGTTCTGGTGGCGGCGCTGTGCGTGCTCGTTGGCGTGGTTCTCGTCGTGCGGTCGGTGCCCGCGCTGCAGCGGTTCGGCGTGTCCTTTCTGTGGGGCACCACTTGGGACCCAGTGCAACAGGTGTTTGGGGCGTTGCCGTTCCTGTTTGGTACGGTGGTAACCTCCGTTCTGGCGCTGTTGCTGGCGGTTCCTCTCAGCGTTGGTACCGCCATCTTCCTCGCGGAGGTTGCGCCCCGGTGGCTCGCCGCCCCCATCTCGTTCGCCGTTGAGCTGCTGGCGGCCATACCCAGCATCGTGTACGGACTGTGGGCGCTGTTCGTGTTGGTGCCGGCCCTCCAGCCCGTCGAGCTGTGGCTTTCGGAGCACGCCGGTTTCATCCCGCTGTTCCGTGGAGCGCCTTATGGGGTTGGGATGCTGGCGGGCGCACTGGTGCTTGCCATTATGGTTACCCCGTTCATCACCGCCGTCACGCGCGACGTGATCTTGGCCGTGCCCCACTCCATCAGGGAGGCGTCTTACGCCCTCGGCGCCACCCGCTGGGAGACCGTCGTGCGGGGCGTGTTGCAGTACGGGCGGACGGGGATACTGGGCGCGGTTGTGCTGGGGCTGGGTCGCGCCATGGGCGAAACGATGGCCGTGACGATGGTGATCGGCAACACGCCGCAGATATCGGCGTCGCTCTTTGATCCTGCCTACACCATGGCGAGCGTTCTGGCCAACGAGTTCACGGAGGCCACGTACGCCCTGTACCTGTCCGCGCTTATCGAGATCGGGTTGCTGTTGTTCGTGTTCACCATCGTGGTGAACGCCGCTGGAAGGCTGCTGGTGCTCCGAACCCGGGGTGTGGCGGCCGGAACGGGGGTTGTCGCATGAGCGAGGTCAGGCTGCGGCGCAAGGCGGTGAACGTGGCAATGCTAGCCGCCACGGGTTTGTGCGCCCTGGTTGTTGCCACGCCCATCGCGCTCATACTCTACTACGTGGTGGCGCAGGGGCTGCCGGCGCTGAGCTGGCGGTTCCTGACCAGCATGCCCAAGCCCGTGGGCGAGCCGGGCGGTGGAATGGCAAACGCAATCGTGGGCAGCGGCATTCTGGTGGGGTTGGCGTGTGCCATGGGGCTGCCGGTTGGCATACTGGTGGGCGTGTGCCTGGCGGAGTTTGGGGGCGGCAAGTTCGGCTGGTGGGTCCGCTTCGCGGCGGACGTGTTGAACGGCGTGCCATCGATCGTGACCGGCATCTTCGTGTACGCCCTGGTTGTGCTGGCGATGGGGCACTTTTCGGCGTTGGCGGGCGCCGTGGCCCTGGCGCTGATGCTGGTGCCCATGGTTGCGCGCACAACTGAGGAGATGCTCAGCTTGGTGCCCTCCTCGCTGCGAGAGGGCGCTATGGCCCTGGGTGCCACCCGGGCGCGCACCGTATTCACTGTGTTGTTGCCCGCCGCACTGGGGGGCGTTACCACAGGCGTACTACTTGCCGTGGCCCGCGTTGCCGGAGAGACCGCCCCGCTCCTGTTCACTGCTTTCGGCAACCGTTTTTGGAGCACCAGCCTGGCCCAGCCCATCGCGTCGTTGCCTGTGCAGATATACACATACGCCATCGCCCCGTACGACGACTGGCACGCACAGGCGTGGGCAGGCGCCTTGGTGCTTGTGGCCGTTAGCCTCTTGGTTAGCGCGGCTGCCAGGCTGCTGGCGGCGCGCCAGGTTCGGAGGGTGAGATGAGCTTCAGCGTGCCGTCCGAAACGCGTAACACCGTGGGTGGCCACGGCGAGATGGTGTCGCGGGGCAGGGCCGACCTCCGCAAGCCGGCCGCGGGCCCACTGGAGCCGCCAGCCAAGATGCGCGTCGAGAACCTAAGCCTTTATTACGGCAAAACACGGGCGCTCAGCGACGTGAGCGTCAGCATCGCCGAGCGCGAGATCACCGCCCTTATAGGGCCCTCCGGCTGCGGCAAGTCCTCATTCTTACGTTGCCTGAACCGCATGAACGACCTGATCCCCGGCACTAGGGTTGAGGGTGATGTGGAACTGGATGGCAGCTCCATCTACTCCGCGGGAACGGACGTGGTGGCTCTGCGGCGGCGAGTGGGTATGGTGTTTCAGAAGCCAAACCCGTTCCCCAAGTCCATCTTCGACAACGTGGCGTACGGCCCAAGGCTCCACGGAGCCATGAGCCGCTCTGGCCTCGCGGCAACGGTTGAGTGGGCCCTGCAAGAGGCCGCCCTATGGGATGAGGTGAAAGATAAGCTGCGGAACAGCGCTTTGGAGCTGTCTGGCGGGCAGCAGCAGAGGTTATGCATCGCGCGGGCGTTGGCGGTGCGGCCGGAGGTGCTGCTGATGGACGAGCCCTGCTCGGCGCTCGATCCGATCTCCACCTTCCGCATAGAGGAGCTCATGCTCAAGCTCAAGCAGGAGTACACGCTGGTAATCGTGACCCACAACATGTATCAGGCCTCCAGGGTCTCTCGCTACACGGGTTTCTTCCTGCAGGGCGAGCTGGTGGAGTTCGGAGACACGGAAGAGATCTTCGAGCGCCCGAAAGATCCGCGTACAGATGGCTACATCAGGGGCCGGTTTGGGTAGGAACAAGCATGCAAAGCTCACACACAGGACTGCGTGCCACCTTCGATAGCCGCTTGAGGGAGCTGGAGCAGGACCTCTTGCGGCTGGGCACCGTGGTGGAGGAGATGCTCGGTTGGGCCATAACCGCGTTGGCCAAACAGGACGTGGCACTGGCGCACAAGGTCATCGACAGAGACGATGAGGCCGACGCACTTGACCTCCAGATCGAGAAGGAGTGCATGATGCTGCTTGCTCTCCAGCAGCCCATGTCGAAGGACCTTCGCCTAATCGGCACCGCCATGAAGGCCATAAGCGACCTGGAGCGCATCGGCGACTACTCCGTCGACATCGCAAAGGCCGCCATCCGCCTCTCCGGTCAGACCTACTTCAAACCGCTGGAGGATATCCCGCGAATGGGCGACCTGGTTAGGCAGATGGTTCGCGATACCCTCCGCGCGTTTGTTGACCGCGATCTGGACGCCGTGGTGAGAATCTGCACCGAGCAGGACGACGCCGTTGACGCGCTCAACAACTCTCTCTTCGACGAGCTGCTGGCGGTGATGCGCACGAAGCCAGATGCGGTGGTGCAGGCCGCCTACCTGCTCCTGGTGGTTCGCTACCTAGAGCGGATCGCAGACCACTGCACCAACATAGCGGAGCGCACCTATTACATGGAGACCGGCGAGCTGAAGGAGTTGGCCTAACCGCCGCGTGGGAGCTCGCGGATGGGGGCGATGCATTCCAGGTCGGCGACCTTCCCCGGCCCTTCTCCCCATGGCGTCGGCGGAAGAGGAGCCAGACTGTCTGCCGCTTGTGCTGGCCGTGGAATGGCCTGTTCGCCGCCCGGCTTCTCTGGCTTGCGGGCCTTGCACCGTTGCCACCTCCTTGACACGTTCCACCCATGTGGTACAGTGTTACCGGCCTTGCACGCGTCAACCTGCAGCTTGATTGCAGTTTGCAGCGTGCAGGGCTAGGTGGTGCAACGTCTTCATGGCTTACGACGACCTCAGTCAGTTTGTGGCAGATCTGGAGGCCGCGGGAGAGCTTAGGCGCATTGGCGTGCCCGTGGACCCCGTGCTCGAGATTACGGAGATCGCAGACCGGGTGGTCAAACGCGGCGGCCCGGCGCTCCTCTTCGAGCATCCTACGGGCTACGACATCCCAGTCCTCATCAACGCCTTCGGCTCTTGGAGGCGCATCAAAATGGCGTTGGGCGCGGACCCAGACGAGGTGGCCGCCGAGATCGCCGAGCTGCTCAAGGCCGACCCGCCCACCACACTTCTTGACAAGGTTCGCATGGCTCCCAAGCTCCTCAGGCTTGCCTCCGCGCTGCCCAAAACCGTGCGCTCTGCCCCTTGCCAGGAGGTGGTAATGAACCCGCCCTCCCTCCAGGCCCTGCCGATCCTCAAGTGCTGGCCGCAGGATGGAGGACGCTTCATCACCTTGCCGCTGGTTTTCAGCCACGATCCCATAACCGGCAGGCGCAACGTGGGGATGTATCGCATCCAGGTGTTTGACGACGTGACGGCCGGCATGCACTGGCAGATTCACAAGGTGGGCGCCCGCCACTACCGCGACGCCGAGCGCATGGGAAGGCGCGTGGAGGTTGCAGTGGCGCTTGGCGGCGATCCCCTGGTCACGTACTCCGCCACCGCCCCGCTTCCCGAGGAGTTCGACGAGATGGTGTTCGCCGGGTTCCTCCGCCGAAAGCCCGTGGAGATGGTGCAGTGCCGCACGGTGAACGTTCAGGTGCCTGCCGGGTCCGACATCGTCATCGAGGGGTACATTGACCCAGAGGAACGCCGCCTGGAAGGGCCGTTTGGAGATCACACCGGCTACTACTCCCTGGCGGACATGTACCCCGTCCTCCACGTCACCTGCATCACGCACAAGCGCTCGCCGATATACCCAGCCACCATCGTGGGGCGTCCGCCAATGGAGGATGGCTACCTAGGCAAGCTCACCGAGCGCCTCTTCCTGCCCCTGATCAGAATGCAGCTTCCGGAGATAGTGGACATCAACCTGCCGGTGGAGGGCGTCTTCCACAATCTCGCCATCGTCAGCATCCGCAAGCGGTACCCCGGCCACGCCGCCCGCGTGATGCACGCGCTGTGGGGCCTCGGCCAGATGTCGCTCACAAAGATCATAGTGGTGGTGGACGCTGAAGTGAATGTGCAGGACCCGGCGGAGGTCCTCTGGCGCGTGGGCAACAACATCGATCCCCAGCGCGATATCCATTTCGTCCGGGGACCGGTGGACGCGCTTGACCACGCCTCGCAGTTCCCGTGCTACGGCTCCAAGATGGGGATAGACGCCACGCGGAAATGGAAGGAGGAGGGCTTCACCAGGGAGTGGCCCGATGAGATCACGATGGCGCCCGAGGTGAAGCGCCGCATCGATGAGCTGTGGCCGGAGCTTGGCCTATGAGGCAAGGAGCAACGCCGAGCGAGATCGTGGTGGCGGTAACTGGCGCCAGCGGCAGTTTGTACGGCTTGCGGTTCCTTCAGGCTGCGGCGGCCATCTTCTCCCGGGTTCACGTGGTGGTGTCGGCCCGCGGCGCCCAGGTGATGGAGCACGAGCTGGGCCTGAACGCGGGGGAGTGCGCGCGGGGCCTCATCGCGGCAGTGGGCGGCGATCCTCAGCGGCTTGTGGGCTACGCGCCGGAGGATATGTTGGCGCCGTTTGCAAGCGGATCGGCGCACGTGGCCGGCATGGCCATTGTGCCGTGCAGCATGGGGACGGCCGCGCGCGTGGCCGCTGGCGTGTCGGACGACCTCATCACGCGGGCGGCGGACGTTATGCTGAAGGAAAGGCGGCCGCTGGTGCTGGTTCCCCGCGAGTCCCCCCTTAGCTCCATCCACCTGCGCAACCTGTTAACCCTTGCGGAGGCAGGCGCGGTGGTGCTGCCCGCGATGCCGCCGTTCTATCACCGCCCAGAGACCATAGACGACCTGGTGGGCATGGTGGTGAACCGCGCGCTGCGCCAGTTCGGCGTGGAACCGGAAGGCGCATACGCATGGGGCGAGCCCTAGCCGCTGCTACGCCCCACGCGCCTAGCCTAGCCTGCCGGTTGGGTGTAGCTGCCGCCGCCCTGTCCGCCTCGTCCGAAGCTGCCGCCTCCGCCGATCCCGCCGAAGCCGCCACCAAAGCCGCCGGAGCCGCCGCCCATCTGGTCCAGCCTGCGCCGCGCTTGCTGAGTGCTGCTTGTGGTGCCGGTGTAGCTGGTGCCGGAGCCGCTCCGCCTGCCGAACATGTTCGTGAGGATGTCAGCTACGTCTCCGGCCCATGCGTACCGAAGAGGATACACGAATGTCGTTGGCTGCATCCGCGGGCGCACGTCCAACTGGCTGATGGTGCTCCTAACTAGTGCCATCATCTGGGGCGTGGTGGTTACGATAAGCGAGTTGTTTTCGGGGTAAGCCACCACTTGGCCGCCCGTTGCGGTGGTGGGACCAGCCACGGCAGAGGCGAACACGCGCGCCTCGAAGGTGGTGTTGCGGAGGGCCCCGCTCTGGGTTCCGCCGTTGGCGTTGGCCATCAGAAGGCCGCTGACTACCGTGGCCATCTGCTGGCAGTCGGCGTACTTCAGCCTGAACACCTCCGAGATCGTGCTGTTGTTCACCTGTATGTCAAGCTGATCGAGCATCTCCTGTATCTGCTCCAGCTGGCGGGCGGTGCCGGTCACGATGAGGCTGTTGGAGTAGGTGTCGTACGAGGCGCGTGCCGTGCCGGGCTGGTTGGCCGTTGTCTGCAGCAGCATGGCGGCGTCCTGCACGTTCGCTCCGTAGTTCTGGGCGGCAAACGGCCCCCCTTGCGGCCCAAACGGCCCTCCCATTCCGGGCATCATCATTCCGCGCGGCTGGTTCTGCTGCGTGTTGACGCTGCTGCGGCCGTATACCTCGTTCACCACCCTGGCCAGGCTCTGCGCATCCGCGTACTTTATGGCAAAGACCCTCGTTTGGACGTCGGCAGAGCCGGCGCCGCCGAAGCCAGCACGCGTTGTCCCGCCTCCCGCGACATCGAAGCTGGGAGCAGGGCTGTTGCCGGGGGCCGCACCCGCGCCGCCGCCCCGCGAGCCGCGCCCGCTCTGTCCCTGCCGGGGCAGCACCCGAGCCACGTTGTTATCTACCGAGATGGTGTATCCCAGGCTTTCCAGGTAGGCCTCGATGATGGTGGACGCCTCGTCTACGGTGAGCGGCTTAGCCACCGATAGGTTGGCCTGCGCCGTCAGCGATGGGTCCTTGACGATGGCAAGCCCGTGCAGGTTGGCGTACAGCTCAAGCACGCTATCTACGCTGGCGTTGCGAAACGCAAGCCTGACGGTTTTGGGCGCGGCTTTGGCCTTTGCTGGAGCCTGCGCTTGGCGGGTGGATGGCCCGCTGGCTGTCTGTGATTGCTGGGCGGCAACGCCTGTGCCGCATGGGCCTAGCAGCAGGGCCAAGCCCAGGGTCCCGCCTATAACAGCTATCAACCGGCGCGAAACCGTGGGTTGCATCGTCGTGGCCCCTCCTCATCTGGATGTGCCGGGTGCGGGCCCGCCCTGTTCGTCGGACAGCACTGGGGGGCACTGTCTCGTCAAGCTGCGGGATTACAGCATTGGCGGGCCCTTGCACCCGACCCACATATATAACGTTGTGGAGATGAAAGCCGCATGAAAAGCCGCACCCAAGGCAGGTGATCTCCTATCAGGGCGTTGCGCCGTGGGCCGAACGCCGCCTGAGGGCGCGGCTTTCCTCTCAGCCGGAAACGGTGAAACAGGGAGTGGGTCGGGCGTGGCATTGCATGTCCCATGCCCGATGCCCAGGAAGGCGGGCCGAGGCGAGGAGAACCGAAGCGGACCTTTGCGGATGCGGTTAGGGAGGAGGGGCGAACGGTAGCAGCGCCGGCCCGCTATAGGGGCGGTTGGCTTCGCGTTGAGTTGGGCAGGGGCAGGGCATCTATCCGCTTCGCCAGGTCGAAATCGGCTTTGGTAAGGCCGCCGGCCTCGTGGGTGGAGAGGGTCAGTGTAACCTCGCGGTAGTGGATTAGGATGTCTGGGTGGTGATTCAGCTCCTCTGCAAGCTGAGCCACCATGTTCACGAAGCTGATGGCGTCTGCGAACGAGGGCAACTTCAGCTGGCGCACAATCTGGTTGCCCTCACGGCGCCAATCTGGTATTGCAGAGAGCCAGGCCTCAATGGTGGGCTCGTCCAGCGTGGCAACGGGCATTTCGCGCCTCCTGCGGAGAGGGGCGACATGAGCTACAGGTGGGCGATTATGCGCGTCCCATCCCCCAGCACCAACAGGTGCTTCTCTCCGGTGAGCACATGGAGGAAGTCTTCGGCGGTATCGTCCTCGTGAGGAGCGAACAGGTTGAGCTCCGCGCCGCAGCTCTGGCAGTGGTCGCCCTGAACCTGCCGAACAACCACCGGTGCCCCGCATCGTGGGCACGGAGCGTGGACCGCCTTCGGCCCCTCTCCCGCGATCGTTGTACCCATTTTGCTCCCCATGTTAGCCAGGCGGTGGTAAACGCGCATCACCGCCTCCAGCGCGCCATCCAGCGTGAGATCGGACGTGTCTATCTGCGCATCGGCTTGGGCGTACGCGGCTTGGCGGGCGGCCAGCAGGTCCCGAATCCGCTCCAGCGGATCTGTGCCATGCAGCATGGGCCGGTCGATGCCTTGGGCTAACACGCGCTCCAGTACCACCTCTGGGCGAGCGGTTAGGCAGACAAGCACGCCAGACGCCCTCAATGCAGCCACGTTCTCGGGCCGACCCAGTGCTCCGCCCCCTGTGGCGATCACCGCCCCGCGCCGCGATGCCGCTTGGGCAACCGCCATGGCCTCCAGCTCCCTGAACGCTGCCTCTCCGCTCTCCGCGAAGACGCGCTCTATGGTGCGTCCTGCTGCTGCCTCCACAATGCAGTCCGTATCCACGAACTCCATCCCGAGGCGCTCTGCGGCTGCCTTCCCAACGGTGGTTTTGCCCGTGCCCATGAAACCCACGAGAACCAGGTTCTTCACCGCTCGGAAAGGCTCCCCATATACCCCTGCCAGTTGCGCTGCATCTCCTCGAGGCTATCCCCGCCGAACTTGTCTGTGAGCGCCTGGGCCAGAACGAGCGCCACCATCGCCTCGCCAACTACGGCGGCAGCGGGCACGGCGCACACGTCGGAGCGCTCGAACCGGGATTGCACCTCCTGGCCCGTGGCCATGTCCACCGAGCGAAGGGGGTTCACCAGCGTGGGGATCGGCTTCATGGCAGCGCGCACCACGATTCGCTCGCCGTTGCTTACGCCGCCCTCTATGCCGCCAGCGTTGTTGGTGCGATGTGCGTAACGCCCCTCCGCGCGGACGATCTCGTCGTGGACCTTTGAACCCGGCGCGCCCGCCACGGCGAATCCAAGCCCAACCTCCACGCCCTTGATTGCCTGGATGCTCATGAGCGCACCGGCAAGCATACCATCAAGCCGCCGGTCCCACTGCGAGTAGCTGCCGAGTCCGGGGGGCACGCCCTCGGCCAACACCTCAAACACGCCGCCAACGGAGTCGCCAGCCTGCTTCGCCGCGTCGATGTATGCAACCATGGAGGCTTCTGCGGCGGCGTCGGCGCAGCGCACCGATGATGCTTCGGTGCGTTCGTACAGCTCGGACAGGTCGTTGGGCCGATCCTGCGCCAACACGGGCCCAATCTGCACCACATGCCCCACCATGCGGATGCCGAACTGGCCGAGTAGCGACTTGGCAACCGCCCCTGCGGCCACCCTTGCCGCAGTCTCGCGGGCGCTTGCGCGCTCTATCACGTTGCGAAGATCGGCATGGCCGTACTTAAGGGCACCAGCCAAGTCCGCGTGCCCGGGCCTGGGTATGGTGATTGGCTCCGACGGCGGCTGGACAGCGCTAATTGCCATGCGCTGACGCCAGTTGTCCCAGTCGCGGTTGCGGATGAGGAGGGCGATTGGGTACCCAAGCGTGGCGCCGTGGCGGACGCCGGAGAGGATCTCCACGGCATCCGTCTCCAGCTTCATGCGTCCGCCACGGCCGTACCCCTTCTGGCGGCGGGCCATCTCGCGGTTGATGTCGTCGATGGAGAGGGGGACGCCCGCCGGAACGCCTTCCACAACCGCCACCAAGGCTTGCCCGTGCGACTCGCCCGCCGTAACAAAGCGAAACATGCTTACTCCAAGAGGACCTGGCGCGCCGTGCTGGAGGACGGATCGCCAAGTCGCTCCCACTCGCGCCTCACAAGGTTGAGGCCAAAGGCGCACAGCTCGAAGCTGGCGGAGAGGCGGCGAAGAATCCGCGCCTCCTCCTGATAGCGGCCGTAGTCGAAGGTGGAGGCTACGTAGTACGACTCCTTTCCCCTGCTGATATAGTCGAGCAGGTGGTCCTTCCGATCTGGCGCCCGAAGGTAGCGAAGAGCTTCAGGGTACACGCCAGTCCAGAACAGCGTGAAGTCGCCGATATGCTTGTGGACCTCTCGCTCCCGTGAGAACGAGTTAGCCCTCAGGCGAACGTCGCCCTCCATCAGCATTTCGGCCACCTCATCAAGCGGCTTGCCCCGAGCATCGCGTATCTTGTGGATGTTATCTACGTGTATGAAGTCGGCCAGAAGGTTGGCAATGTAGTCCGCCACGTGCTCGTTGCTAAGCCCAAGCGTGCCAGCGAAGGTGCGGTGGACCAGGGAGCCGAAGAGCCGCCTTAACGGATGTTCTTTGGGGACTGGGGCAGGCATCTTGCAACTCCTGAGACGGAGGCATATGGGTTGTGGTGGTTTCCGCACGGCCGGCCAGCGACGCAGTGCACACCGGCAGTGGAGTTGCGCCTCCGACCGTACAATGGTAGCACAGGTAAAGGCGCGCATCAAGCACGTCGGCCTCGTCTGCCGAGCGGCGGGGCGAACCCAAGAGGGGGATGGCGCGCCCGAGACGATTCGAACGTCCGACCTACAGGTCCGCAACCTGTTGCTCTATCCCCTGAGCTACGGGCGCACACATGGCGGAGAGACCGGGATTCGAACCCGGGGTAGGTCTAATCGACCTACACCCACTTAGCAGGCGGGCGCCTTCAGCCACTCGGCCATCTCTCCGCATACAGCAAAGTCAGTATACCACAACACGGCGGTCGGCGCAACAGCCTTGCATGCTCTACGGCCTCTTCGAGAGGTTACAACGTAACTGGTCTCGCAGGCCCCTCATCGAATTCACACAAGATACTTGACACTACCGATGCTTCTTTTCCCGTTCCCTCACCCCTGCCCCTCGGTATCATGGAGGATGCCGTTCCCCTCACCCCGGCTCCGCCACCCCTCTCCCACTTGCGGGGAGAGGGGCGCTGGGAGGAGCGTTTATCGCGTAGTTGGTTGTGTAAGCTACTGGGACGCCGGAGGCTCCCCCTCTCCCCAAGCTTGCGCGGTGGGAGAGGGGGCAGGGGGTGAGGGGAAGTGGCCCACGGGTTGCCCTCGCCACCTCCGCTCCCAGTGACTTGACGACGAGGCGGCACGGTGCTACCATCGGGCTACGCCGCAGTCGCTTGCATGCCTGGCTCCCGCTGTGCGCGGGCGCGGCGCCAGCACTTCATCCGCAAAGGAAACCACATCTTGCTTGCACGCGTTCTGGCCGGGGTGGTTGGCATCCCACTGTTGGTGGTGGTGCTGTTTGCGGGCGATGGTCTCCTGTTCGCCGCCGTGGCGTGCTCGGTTGGCCTCATCGGCGTTCAGGAGATGTACCGGGGCGTGGCCGGCCATACCCTGGCGCGACCAGTGGGATGGGTTGGCTGGCTGGGCGTGGCGATGGCCTTTGCCGCGGCCCGATGTTGGGCCGTGGGCGCACCAACGTGGTGGGTGACGCCTGCCTTCACGGGCCTCCTAATGGTGGCATTGGTTAGCCAGCTCTCACCCAGCAGGCGTGCCCCGGTGCGCGACCTTGGCCCCACCGTCCTCGGCGCCGTCTATGTGGGCGCGTTGCTCCCCTACCTCGTGCTGTTGCGCGGCACCGATTCCCCTGCGGCGGCTGGCATCTTCCATTGGCACTCCGCGGGTGCGCGAGCCGTGCTGTTCGCGTTCGTCGTGGCTTGGGCCGGAGACACCGCTGCCTATTTTGTGGGGCGTGGCCTCGGCAAACACAAGCTGTGCCCAACGCTCAGTCCTGGGAAGACTGTGGAGGGGCTGGTGGGCGGGATGGTAGCGGCGGCGGCGGCTGGGGAGCTCACCGGTCCATGGCTGCTGCGGTTGGTAGCCAGCTATCCGGTGTCATCCGGCTTGGCGCTGCACGGGCTGCTGCTTGGGGTTGCGGCCGGGCTGCTGGGGCCTGCCGGCGACCTGTGCAAATCCGCCATGAAGCGGGAGCTCGGCATCAAGGATTTCGGCGGGCTCATCCCGGGCCACGGGGGCGTGCTTGACCGCTTTGACAGCGTCATGTTCGTGTCGCCTGCGGTGTTCTACTACTGCGCCTACGTGCTGGGAACGCGCTGACTAGTCGTCTGACTCGGAGCCAACGGACCGACGGAGGATGCGCTGGACGTCGCTGAGGGTGATGATGCCGTCGTCCCCATCGTCCGGAGCCACGTCGCCGCTATCCAGCTGTTGCGGGCTAGGGGCTAGGGCACCCACGGCGATCCGCAGGGCGATGAGCGCGTCGGCCGCGGTCACCTTCCCGTCGCCGTTCAGGTCGCCGGGGACATTGCCCCGGTCGACGCGCAGAACGGCGAGCGCGAACGGCTGCGGTCCGTCGGGCACGTTGGCACCAGTTACCTCCACTGTGTAGATTCCGGCACGGGGTTGAGCTATCTCAGCCAGCTCCACGTTGTTCAGGCGATCGGGCTTGCCGACTGGCGTGAGGCGGTCGCCCCTGGGACCCAACACTGACATGTCGAGATCGTTAACCAGCGACCGATCGGCCTCCGGGGCGCCCGGGGGATCGCTCCATGCCAAGGCCGCAACCAGCTTTGCGGGCGCGCCAGCCACCCGGAAGCGATACTGTCGGCTTTGCCCTGTGGTTAGCCCCGGGGCCTCCTGCACCACAGAGAGCCCGCGTCCGTTGGCCTGCTGGCGTACCAGCGGGGCCAGGTTGATGCGGCCCCAGCCCTCCACCGGGTTTGGCCTGGGGGGCACCTCCACGATGCCAGCGTTGGTGTACTGGCCGGGCGTGATGTCGTCCGCGCTGGCTATCATGGTGGCCTTCACCAAAGCCGCACTGGGGTTCTCGATGCCATACCGCTGGGAAAGGAGCTGTCTCACAAGCGCGGCGCAGCCAGACGCCACCGCGCAAGACATACTGGTGCCGCCGGAGTAGGCGTAGTTGCTGTCGTGCATGGCCCAGTAGCTGCTTGGCGGCGCCAGGTATGAGGCGGTTGAGATGATGTCGGTGCCTGGGGCCACGAGGTCCGGCTTGACGCGGCCGTCGTGGGTGGGTCCGCGGCCGGAGAAAGCCGCCATGCCGGATGGGTTGTCGCTGATGTAGTCGGACGCCATGGGCTCGGCGTTGAATCCGAAGATGCGCCAGGTGAGCTGGCTGTAGCCGCTCCAGTTCTCGGATGGTGGGCGGAACCCTTCGGTGGCGCCGATGCTGAAGCTGTCTTTGGCGGTGCCGGGGGCGCACAGCGAGCCGAGGCGCACCACACCAACGGCCGTGGAGGGCACGCCGTCGGGGCTCTCCCACACGTTCCAAGGGTCATCGTTGGTCCCGTCGCGGGCCTCGTTGCCGGAGGCGAAGAAGACGGCCAGGTCCGGATGCCGCCACACGTACTCGTCCACCTGTTGGGCGTGTAGGTTGTACTCGCCAAAGGGGGCGTCGCTGTCGCCCCAGCTGTCGTTGTGGATGCGAGCCCCCTGATCGTATGCCTGCTGGAACAGATCGTTCAGGTCTTGCGGGAGTCCAACCTGGTCGTTCGAGACGGGGTCAATGCCGACCGCCTGTATGACCAGCTGCGCTTCCGGGGCCACGCCAGCGAAGGATCCGCCGTAATCCCTGGCGGCGGGGTTGGCGCCGGAGGCCGCGCCGGAGCCGGCTATCGTGCCAGCCACGTGGGTGCCGTGGCCGTGCTCGTCGGACCAGTCGCCTGTGGCGGCAAGCCCAAACGTTGCTCGCACCCTGCCTTGGAAGTCCGGATGCAGCGTGGTTGGGTCGCCGGTGCTGAGGCCGGTATCGGTTATCGCCACCACCTGTCCCTTGCCATAGAGCCCGTAACGTTCCCACACCTGAGGTGCTCCAACCAGGGCGCGCGAGCGGTCGTTCATGAGCTTGCGGCGGGTGGACGGCTCCATCCACTCCACTGCGGGCAGCGTTGCGAGGGACCTAGCGCGCTCCAGCGAGCCCTGCACCTCCAAGAGCTGCCCACGGGCGTACAGTATCTGTAAGCCGAGCTGCCGGGCGCGGCTGGCAACGTCTGCCGCATCCTCGCCCGCGAAGAGGCGCATCAGAACCCGCCCGTCGCCCGTTCTGCCCGCCAGGTAGGGCGCGATCTTGTAATCTGGGCGGTATGGGCCCACGTAGCGGACGTGGGGAAGGGCCCCCACCTTCGATATTAGGCCCGGCCCGATCCGCACCACAAACGCGTAGTCTGGGATGTAGGCTAGGGGGATGGCGCCGAGCTGGATGAGAGCGGACCTTTGCGCCTCCGTGATGGGGCCGTCGAACTGAACCAGATGGTAAGGCGCGCCGGGGCTGCTGGATGTGCTCCAAACGCCAGCGGGGGGCGCGAAGGTGGTCGTTCGGAGCCTAATGAGTGGAGCGGTGGTTTGCTCGTTGCCTATCATGCCGCCCCACGCCATGGGAGACACCAGCGCGCAAGCCAGAGCCAACGCGCCAAGCCAGGCAACGTATGCCTGGGACGAGGCCCATTTGCCAGATTGCAGATGCATGCTGAAGCTCACCAGGGAGGGCGGCCGTTCCCCGCGCCATAGGCCACGCCTTCAAGCGATTAGACGACTGATGGCGGCTGCGGGTTTCCTGGCGAGCAGCCGTTAGAACGTACATGGGCTCCGAAACGCCAGTTCGGAGCCCATGGTGAGGATGGTGAGATGAGAGGTGATCACTCCACTGGCGATATCACAACGCGCCTGTTGGGGTCTTCCCCCTCGCTGTAGGTGGTGACGCCGGGCTCGTTCGCCAGGGCGAGGTGCACGACCCGCCGCTCCGCTGGTGAGAGGGCGTCCATCACGGCCTCCTGGCCGGAGTCTCGCACTTGGCGGGCCAGCTCCAGAGCCAGCCGTCGCAGCGACTGCTCTCGCCTGCTGCGGTAGCCTTCGGCGTCTAGCATGAGCCTAACCTTGCCGTGTACCTTCCTAGACACCATGTAGGTGAGGAGGTACTGCAGTGCATCCAGGGCTTGGCCGCGCTGGCTTGTTAGGATGCCCGCGTCCGTCCCGCTCATCTCGAGCACCACCCGGTCTGGCTCGTCGCGCCTGGCGACGGAGAGATCCAGCTTCATGGCGCGGAGGATCTCGGAGAGGAGGTCTTGCGCGGTTTGGGCTACGTCGGGGCTCATGATGGGAGCAGGCTCCGTTTCTGATGTGCTGTTCGGCGTGGCGGTCGCCCTCTCTTCCAGCACGGTAACGCGTATGCGCACCTGGCGGCCGCTAAGCCCCAGGAACCCGCGCGTTCTGTCCTCCAGGATCTCCACGGTAACACGGTCTTCCGGCACTTGCAGCTCTGCCAGTGCCGCCAGCTTGGCTTCTTCGATGGTTTTGCCTATCTTTTCCACGGAGATGGCCAACTACCGTCCCCCCCTCTTGCGGAGGCTAGTTGCGCGGGTGCCAACGCTAATGGCCAAGCCTGCGCTCGGCGCTGTAATGGTGGCCCCTAGCGCCTCCGCCTTCTTGGGCTACGCCGGGCTGGAGGAGCTGGTGCAGTGCCGCCATCTACCCCCGCGGATGCTTCCTCCCGTTCGGCGTGCTGCATCAAGTAGTACTGCTGTATGGTGGTGAGAACGTTGAAGATCAGCCAGTAGAGCGTAAACGCAGAAGGGAACAACCTGAGGATGAACAGGAACATCAGCGGCATCATGATGGTCATCATCTGCTGCTGTTGTTGCTGCTGTGGGTCGGTTGCCGGAATGGTGGTCAACTTCTGCGACACGTACATACTGATGGCGTACAGCACCAGCAGGGGCAGATCTGGCTGCGAGAGGTTGGCTCCCACTATGCCTGGGAACCGCCTGGCCAGCGCTGGGTGAATCCAGAGGAAGTAGCCATTCTGGAACTGGTACGTGTAGTCTCGGATCACGCCGTACAGCAGGATCATGATGCCCATCTGGAGGAAGGTGTTGAACCCACAGCCCAGTGGGTTAACGCCCTGCTCGCGGTAAAGGGCCATCATCCTGCGGTTCAGCTCGTCTTTGCGGTCCGCGTAGCGCTCTTGCAGCTCTCTAATCATTGGCTGGAGGCGCGTCATCTGACGCATATAGCGGAACTGCGACTTGGTGAGCGGCGTGAGTAGAATCTTGACTGCCAGGGTGAAGACGAAGATGGCGAATGCGTAGCTGAAGCCCGGCCGTCGTCCCGTTACGCGGACGAGGAAGTCCAGCAGCTGATAGGTGGCCTTGCTAGCGTGGGCTTTGTCCGCCAGGGTGATGGCGGTGGCCAGGCGTTGTGCGGCGACATCTCTGGCTGGAACCCGGCGTCCTCCGACCTCGACGAACCGATCGGCGGGAAGCTGCTCTACAAGCTTGTACTGGGCAACGGCCTGATCGTACCGCTTCAGGCGCATCTCGATGTCGCCAGCGCGCAGGAGTGCCTCGGCGGCGTTAGCGCCCTGCTTGTCGTACGAGTAGGCGCTGGCGTAGGCCTTGGCTGCGCCCTCGAGATCGCCGCGCTTCTCCAGGGCCTGGGCGTCTCGGAAGGCGGCTTCGGCCTTGCCGGGAGATGGAGGCTGGTAGCAGCCAGCCACCAGTATCGGTATTGTTATTACCAGAGCCAGTGTGCGCCACCGGCCCCTGGTGAAAAGAGACATATCACGCTCCAATGCTCAGAGGGAAAGGGATGCCGGTGACGAGCTATGATACGGGATCGTACCCGCCTCGGCTGAAGGGATGGCAACGAGCTACCCGCCGAATGGCCAGCCACCCGCCCTTGATGCACCCATGCTTGGCAATGGCCTGCTGCGCGTACGCCGAGCAGCTCGGTTGGAAGCGACACACGGGAGGTGCGTTTGCCGTAAGCCACTGATAGACGTAGATCATCCAGATGAGGATTCGGCTGGGGATCGACGGCTGCATAGCAACCTGGCTTGGAACAACAGTGAGCCGAGGCTCCCTACGATCTCTTGAAAGCTTGCGCTGGCCAGCCCCTCTTTGGCAACCAACACCACGTCGTATCCGGGTCGGATTGCGCCAACGTAGCGCCTTGCGGCCTCTCGGAGCAGCCGCTTGGCGCGATTGCGAGCCACCGCCTTCCCGAGCTTCCGCGACACCGACACGCCCACTCGCACCCGATCGTCTCGCACCTTGAGCGCCTTGAGCAGCATGAGTGGACCGCCAACACCCCTTCCACGACGAAACACCTGACCGAACTCCTCGCTATCGGTCAGGCGCTCTTTCCTGGGCAGCATGGCTTGCAGCCTAAACAGTGAGGCGGTAGCGTCCCTTGGCTCGGCGGGCCTTGAGCACCCTTCGCCCCCCGCTGGTGGACATTCGTTTCATGAAACCGTGAACCCTGCTCCTCCGCCGTACCTTGGGTTGGAAAGTACGCTTCATCTAGATATGGTTACCTCCTATCGTGCCGGTATTATACCACAAGGCAGTAGCGCACGGCAAGCGTGCAGCCTCTTCGGGCTACAACGTAACTGGTCTCGCAGGCCCCTCATCGAATTTACACAAGATACTTGACACTACCTGGAGCGAAGCCGTTGCCACCGGCGGGCGCGGCCTCCGCCGAGGCCGCAGCGGCGACGCAGGCACACAGAATCAGCTAGTGCATGGGACCTCCAGGGCGCCGGGCAGCGTTGGGAGCCGGCCACCGGCATATGCGTACCGGCGGCCAGCCGCCCTAGACACCCCTTCGAGCGCACTTACCGCGGTCCTGCCACGCCGTTAGGGCGCCTCGGCGCCGCTTGGGCCTTCCAAAGGATCTGTCGTTTGGGCCTACCCACTGATCGGGGTAGACTCCAAGGAAACGCGTCCCGGCGGGGTTACGCGAAGGTGAGCGGCCTATGGCGACCGGAATGCTGCATGGCGTAGAGTACCTGGCCGGGGCAGGACAAGGGGTCATTCAGATGAGACGACGATGGGTGCTGGTAGCGGTGATGGTGCTGATGGCAGTCGCCGCGGTGTCCCAAACGCTGGGGCCGGTCGGCGCTCCGCAGCCGGCTGACGTGAACGGCGACGGCAGAATCGGCATTGATGACGCCGTTCTGGTTGTGAGGATGGCCGTCGGGCTGCTGTCTCCCAACGCGCCGGTCCAGGCCGGCCTGCCGAACGGGCCAGCCACACAGGCCCAGATCGAGCACGGGCGATATCTAGTCCTAGCAGCTGGCTGCGGCTACTGTCACACGCCGTCTGGAGTTCCGGACAACCCGAACGACCCGCTGTGGCTTAGCGGCTACAACGCCAACGTCACTGGGGTGGGCATGGGCGGAATGATGGGCGGGACAGCCGCAATGGGCAGCCTGATGCCCATGCTAGGAGGCATGGGGATGTTCATGGCATTCCCCGCTAACATCACCCCCGATCCGGACACGGGGATAGGAACGTGGAGCGCGGCTCAGATCTTCACGGCCCTGAGAACGGGACGAGACGACGAAGGGCAATACCTCCGCCCGCCGATGCCGTGGCCGGCCTACCGCGAGTTCGCGGACAGCGATCTCTGGGCGATCGCCGCGTACATAAAGTCAATCAAGGCGGTCAAGAACGAGGTGCCCGACTTCGCGCCGCCGATCCCCATAGACTGGAACGCCTACTACGCGGCGCTGCCGCCCGCGTTTCCAGCCTATCCCGGCAAGAACGAGGTGCCCTGACCGACGGACTGACCTGGGCCCAGAACCGGATTACCCGCGGATCACTCGCGTTGGCGCCGATCGATCCTCGGTTTCCGGTTCTGGGCTGTCAGCATGGCGCTGCTTACGGCTGGTCGTAGCCTTTGAGCTCCCGGACCCAAATGTTGCGGTAACGGACCAGACAGCCATGGTCCTGCAGGCTTATGGGGCCTTTCGGTGGGTGCGGGGTGTAGTGCGGCAGGGCGCGGAACGCCATCGGGCCCAGCACCTCGGTGTGGTTGTGCACCACCACGCCGTTGTGTAGCACCGTTTCGTACGCGGGCGTTACCAACTTGCCGTCGCTGCTGAACCTGGGCGCCGTGAAGATGATGTCGTACGTCTGCCACTCGCCCGGCTTGCGGCAGGCGTTCACCAAGGGCGGATACTGGCCGTATATTGCTGCTGCCTGGCCGTCGGGGTAGGTCTTGGCGTTGTAGCTGTCCAGAACCTGAACCTCATATCGGCCCATCAAGAACACGCCGCTGTTCCCGCGCATCTGGTCTGTGCCAGTTGGCGGGTTGGGGGCTGCCCATTCAACGTGAAGCTGGCAATCGCCGAACTCCTCCCGGCTGGTGATGTTGCCAGTGCCCGGCTTCACCTCCATGTAGCCGTTCTCGACCTTCCACTGGGCCGGCCCGTTGTCGCCACGCCAGTGCGATAGGTCCTTGCCATCGAAAAGGATGACGGCGTCCGATGGTGGCCTCCCCGGCGTGTCTTGCGTGCTGAACGTGCCTGGGTCGATCGCCTTGGGCTGCGGCCGGGTGCCGTCGTGAACGCGCCACTTGCCGCCTGGCAAGAAGGGGGTATCGGTGTAGCCCAACTGCTGGGCATACACATGCAGGCCAATGGCAAGCGCTCCTATAGCGGCAGTCACCGCTGTCAATCGTACAACTGTGCTTCTCATCAAGTCGTCTCTCCGTTTAGCGACGTCCTGGTGAGGACGTCAGAATAAGAACAGCGTCGCCCCACGCGCCTGGGCGGCTGAAGGTGTGCTCGCCTGTGGGCTGTACTGCCCCGCCGACCGCTTTTGACTCCCCTGTGGCAGGGTTGAACCACTTGGCGCGCACTGGGCCAGGAAAGCCCTCCATGCCGATGGTGGCCTGCGGGTTGTCCGGCAGATACACCAGCGCCAAGTCCATCTTCGGCGTTGCGGCCATCGCCACCGTGCGAGTCCACTCCGCCGGTTGGGCGCGAATGAGGTCCGGCCTTGGCACTAACTCCCACCAACGGATGCTGGAGAACAAGCCAGCCATCCTCTTCATATCTACGGATGACGGCTGAGCCATCCCTTCCCTCCAGCTCCATGGCTTCGACTGCGGATCGTCGCCAGCGGGCCCGCCCCAGTTCCACAAGCCCGCGCATCCGTACGTGTAGCCCGCGGCGCCAGAGAGCATCGCCAAGTAGCCGCAGCTTCTCGGCAGGCGAGGCATTTGCCCCTGATTCAACCCGCTGTCGTACCTTGCCTCAAGCAGGACGAACGGCTTGGGAGGCTCCATTCTGTACATCCGGGCAGACCATTCAACGGCGTTGCGAGAGGCGATCTCCGGGCTCAGCGGGTTCGTGCCCCAACCAGCGCCGCTCTGCAAGCCCGCGAAGTCCACGTACGACTTGCTGTGATATCGTTCGGCGGCGTCTAGATCGGTGCCTGGGTGTTGAGTGATGAGGTGAACAGACGTGGCGTCTCGCACGGCAGCACCCACTTCATCGCCCAGCGGCATGTAAGGGCTGTCGAAGCTTGGGGAGAAGGCCACGAAGTTGCCGTACAACCTCGCCACCAACTGCCTGGCGAAGAGCCGCGCCTCCGCGGACGACGGGTACCGTGAGGTGGGCTCCATCAACCCCACAAGCATCACCATCAGCCCTCGTTGGTTGGCGCGCTCAACCTTACGGTCGTACTCCCGCCAGAAAGCCGGGTTCCACTGCGCCAGCCCCTCGCCCACAAACGGCGTGTTGCCCAGTGCGTCACGGCGGCCAGCCCAGGTTGGCGCCGGGCCGATCTGCACAACGGAGAACCGCTTGGATACGCGGTCCGCCAGGTAGGCGTCCCAGTCGGCGGCGGCGGCATGCATGGGGCCGACCCACGCCGTGTCTCCTATCCACAGGAAGGGAGTTCCGTCCGCGTGGATGAGATACCGGCGGCTGGGGCTCACCTGGAGGAAGCCGTGGCGGTACAATGGGTTGCGTCCTGTGTAGGACACCACCCGCACCTGGCCGCTCTGGTTGTGAAGGCCAGCGTCCGTGGCATCGGAGCACTCGGTGTGCCAGCGCCACGTGCCGGCGGCGGGAAATGCGCAGCGGATCCCAAAGGCGTTTCCGCCGTCCCAGAAGCCATATGTGCGCAGGGTCTGCCCTTTGGGCCCGCTGTAGGTGACGCCAAGCACCACATCGGCGTATGGGTTGGTGTAGCTCTTGGCGCTGTGGAGGGTGTGCTCCCACCGCTGCCAAACGTGCACCGTGCCGGCCCCGTCCGCCCGCCCGGCCGCAGTCGTAATGGTGGGGACCAGCATCACTGGCAGCCAAAGGATTGCACGCACGTGCGCGAACCGGCGCTGTGACGGTGGGTGCTCCATCGGAGCGTAGGCGCATTCATTCATTGTACACCTCTTCGCGGAGCCGCTGGAGGTAGGTGAGGGCACGGGCCGTCTCCAAGCTGAAGTTCAGCTTGCCGCCCGTGCTGCTGACCCACGGGCAAGCGGCGGAAACCCCTCGGGTGTAGCCGATCTCCCTGAGGATGCGAAAGAGCCGTGCATGGATGGCTCGCCGGTCGCCTACGCCGGGTTGCCCGCCCTCTCCGGCTATGTGGCAGTGCACGCAGTAGTCGGGCTCCCGAGCGATGTCCTGCAGGTCCTGGCCGCCCCTGATGAAATACGCCAAGTCCGCCATAACGCGAACCTCCGCCCTTCCGGTCTGCTTTGCGAAGGCGACGGCGTCCAGGTACATGGGCCAGAGCGTGTTGGGGTTGGCGGTGGGCTCCAATGCCACAAGCATGTCATGGCGACTGGCGTGGTCCGCCAGAAGGTTGACGAAGCGGATGGCCTGATCCATGGCTGCCGAACGAGGGAACCCGTCTGGCACTGCAAAGAAATCGCCGTAGACCCCAACAACCTCCACGCCGATCTGGGCAAGGCGGTCGAACGCACGCCTCGTCCAGAACTCGAGCTGCTCCCAATCCACCCCCGGGCCGACAGGCGTCAGGCCCCACGACTGGATGAAGTGGCTGGATGCCTTGATGGGCGGAAGCCCGTACGACGCGATCTCCGCGCGTCTGCGCTCCCAATTGGCGTTGCTCTCGAACGGGAGCACCTGCAGAGCAACTGGCACCTCGGCCATCTCCCAACCAGGAGAGATATCGGCAGGTGGGCGTTCGGGGTCGTCACCGAAGAGGATGCATAGCTTGAAAGGCTCTGCCATTGGTCTCTCCCCAACCGGCACCGCTGGCGTGGGGCATGCCCACCGCTACGAGCGCTGCAACGGCTGCATCCAGGTGAGCTGCTGCTCGATGTTATCCGCCAGCTTGTAAGGCGTAACATGCCTGGCAATCGGCTCTCCTATCACCTCAATCTTGCTCAGGTCGGCCTCTCCCATCCCGGCGGCGGCGCAATATGTTAGGTAGCCTACCTTGGATAGCTCCACTCCCATCAGCTCCACCCCAACACGATCGGCCGCCAGCCAGTCTTGGCTCACAACGCACACGCGGTGGTCCACTGGATCGCCGTAGTTGGGGCCGTTCCCCTGCATCCCGTCGAAAGCATCGATCACCGAGAGGTCCGGTGCAAGCCTCTGCGCAAGGGCGAACAGGTTGTAGTTGTTGGCGTGGACTCCGCCACCGTGGACCGTTGCCTTATCCGACCTAGCGCCGCGCTTGCCGTTCCGCCAGGCGTAACCCACGTCTTTGATGGGGGCCGCGAAAACGATGTTCTTGAGGGAGAGGGTTACCACCACGCGGTCGTGCGCTTTGGGCTTGGCGGCGGAGATGATGAAGGCGTTGGGATCCAGCAACACGCTGGACATGCGAACCGCGTGGGGGCGCATGTCGCGCTCGTCCAACACGAAGACGGTTTGGTACGGCTCCTGATCGAGGTCTACCAGCCTAACGCCGTGCTTCGCGGCAACCCGGGGATAGCCGTAGTTCGCGAAGCCATCCATGGTTGAGCCGTTGGCCGCCGACTCGGCGATGATGGCCTCGCGCGCCTTGCCGATGCTTTTGAGGAACTCGAGGATGGCGTCTAGGCAATCGGCGTGGGTGGCAGCGAGCTGGTTGTCGATGACGACGTTGTTGGGCTTGATGACCACTCTACGGCTGCCAATTGCGCGCGCTATCTCCTTGCTGAAGGTTTGGAGAGCGCGGAAGACGTTGCCCGCCCTGTCGTCGCCTGCGGTGAGGGCCACGCGTCCTGTGACCGGTTGGCGCCCCCTGGGCGGTGCGGCGTCATTCGCGGCGCTGGCTCCCGTCGCCACGGCCAACCCACCGACCGCTGTGGCGGCCAGAAACTGCCTGCGAGTGGCGGCGTGCCCCGTCGCGCATTGGGGCGCGCGGTGCAGGGAACTGCTCAGCATATGCCCTCCTTCCTGGAGTCGTTCGCCTGCCGCCTTAGCGGCCGCCGGGCCTCCCCACTGGCGTGCTGCCGGAATCCTCCGAGACGCGTCGCATCACCGCTGGGTCGTCAAGCGCCACGGAGGGCATCAGGCGCGCCTGGCGGTAGTCCGGGTCGTTGGGGTCGCGGGCCTTTGCTGGGTCGAAAACGCGCGGGTCCACCGGCACGTGCGTGTAGGGCGTGTAATCTGGAGTTGTGGTGAAGCAGTCCGAGAGGTCGCTGGCGAGCGCATCGAACATGTTAAGCGGCGGGAGGCCCAGGATCTGGTACAGGGTGCGGTGCATGCTGAGGATGGTGGTATGGCGGTGGGAAACGTAGCCCCTCTTGGCCCACGGGCTTATCACGAGGAGCACGCTGCGCTGGGCATCCACGTGATCCGGCTCGCCGCCGGAGTCGTCCTCCGTAACGAAGATGGCCATGTTGCGCCAGTAGGGCGTGTGCGACAGGAACTCCACCATACGTCCTAGCGCAAGGTCGTTGTCTGCCATCCACGAGGCGACGTAAGGATATCCCCGCTCCGGCCTGGGGCTTGTGCCGTGGTCGTTGCAGATGGCGATGTTGATGAACGAGGGCATCTTCTCTTTGCCGCTCAGGAAACGATCCGTGAAGTCCTTTATGAACCAATCCGCCCGGTACTGGTCCGGGATGTTCATGTTGAAGATGGGGAACTCGCGGCAGGTGTTTTGGTACAGGGCGTAGGACATTGGGATGTTGACAACCTCGCGTGCCCCGGTCTTCCACTCATCCTCGCCCTCCACCACCCCCGCGAACTCAAACCCCTCGCCGTAGTTTCGGAACGGTATCTTGTGGCGCCACAGGTGCTCCCACATGGCTCCAGCCTCCGGGTAGTCCTCCGGCGCGATGGAGCCGTTCGATCCAAAGGAAACCAAACGCCCAGGTGCAGTGCTGTTCACCTTGAACCGCCAGCCAAGCGTGTATGTCATTTGGCAGAAGTTGTTCGGTTGCACGCCAACCAGCCAGCGGTGCCCAACGCCAGACATCTCCGGCTCCATGTGGAAGTTGTCGCTGACGGTGAACTGCCTAGCAAGGGCATTGTGGTTGGTCATCACCGCAACGTCCTCCAACGTTGGCTGGCCCGCGGCCTCCAACCTCTGGTGGTACCCCCATCGCAGCAGCGACGGGTCGTCGTTGGCGCCGGGCACGCGGTCGAAGATGGTATCGTAGGTATGGTTCTCCTTGGTGATGAAGACCACGTGCTTGATCTGCGCCGATGCGCGGCCTGGACCCGGGTCCACAACGGGCGATGCCATTTTGGACCGCAGATCGCTTTGGTCCATGATGCCGTTGTCCTCCAGCACCTGTGCGGTGAGCGCAGGGAGCTGGGCATCGGAAGGCACCGGTACGATGGAGAGCACGCCCTTCATGCCGAGGAACGGGCTGTTGGGAACGTTGCTGCCCGCGTTGGGCCCGTTGCCAAACCCTTTGAAGCAGATGCAGGCGAGCTTACGTCCGTCCTTGGAGATGGCAAGCCGGTATGGGTACCACGCCGTTGGAATGTGGCCCAGCACCTTACTCGCGCGTGTGTCTATGACCGCGATGGCGTTGATGCCAGACTCGGCTACGTAAAGGCGTGTGCCGTCCGGCGAGGCTACCATGCCGGATGGTCCAACCCCGCGCAGGCGCGCCACCAGTGGCGACGGCCGCAGCGGTATCCTAGCGGCGATCCGGTTTGTGGCTGGGTCAATGCGCTCCACGAGGTCGTTGTTGCCGTCGCTTACGAACACCCATTTGCCCACCGCCAGCACGAAGTTGGGCGCGCTGCCCCCCACTGTTTTGCCGCTATCTGCGGGCGCGTTTACAAGGAGGCCAGTCTTAAGCCGACCCACCACCTTCGGCTTGGCGGGGTTGGAGACGTCGACGGTCCACACCGAGAACGACTCTGGCACGTTAGGGTCGCCAAGGCCCGGTATTCGGCGGCCCTCCATCTCGACGCCGTCGCGGGCCTCGGGGCTTGGGAATCCGAAGGGCGGGAAGGTGAGGCCGCGCTTATCGTACCGGTCGCTGGTTGGGGCGGGAATGGCGCTGTAGCGGAACATGCCGATATTGGCAACGCACACCTTGTCGCCAAGAACGGCCAGCGCGTAGGGATACCTGCCCACGTCCACCGATCCCACCACCTTGCGGGCGGCGGTATCGATGACGGCCAGGCGGAAGTTGGTGACGTCTGCGCAGTACAGGTGGGCGCCGTCCGGGGCTAGCGCCACGTCCATCACGAAACTGTCCTCGTACTGGCGGCCATCCACGGGCACGTTCAACGAGATGGTGGCGAGCCGCTGGCGCTTGGCCACATCGAAGACGTACACGGCGCCCGATTCGCCGCTGCTCCAGTAGAGCAGGCTGCCGTCCGGCGAGAAAGCCGCGCCACCTGCGTTCTCCTTATCGGGGGCGAGCGTCAGAACAGCGGGTGAGTCCCCAAGCCAGTTGGCAACCAGCTGCCCAACGCCCTCGCTGGCCACAAACAACGTGTTTCCGTCCGGGCTGGGCACCATACCATGGGGCCATTGGGCCAGCGGGATATGGCGCCCCAGCGGCCTCAGGAGGCGGCCGTTGGGCAGGATGGTGGTTCCGTTGGGGTCGTGGACGCAGTAGCGATCGATGGCGGGGGCGCACAGATACGGAGTACGCTTGGCGTCACGCGCCATGACCTGGCTCGGATGCACGCAACGAAGCAGCGCCAGCGCGAGGGCCGTTGCCAGGGCAAGGCGCAACGACCGCTGCACCTGGCGATGGCCTGGCGTAGAAGCAGGCACCTGCAGAACGTCCATCCCGTTAGCCTCCCCCTCACCGCCGTGCGGTCACGCGCCGTCCGTGAACAGGCGGATGCGCATCACCTTGTCGCGTACAAACGGAAACTGCCCGATCCTCGCGAGGGCGCGCTCCATTGCCGATTCTGGCGCCTCGTGGGTCAGAATAACCAGCGGCACTAGATCGCCCACCCTATGCGCCTCAAGCTGCACCACGGACGATATGCTGATGCGCTCGCTTCCCAGCACGCCCGATATCTCGGAAAGTATGCCGGGGGCGTCTTTGGTGTGCATGCGCAGGTAGAAGCGGTTGGTTATCTCGCCGATCGGCATCACCGTGGCCGCGCTGGATGGATCTATCGTGCGGTTGCAGAACCGGTGCCCCTCTCTGAGGGTGAGGTCACGGGAGAGGTCGACGAGATCGCTAACGATGGCGCTGGCTGTTGGAAGCTGGCCGGCGCCGGGCCCGTAGAACATGGTGTCGCCCACGTAGCTGCCGCGCACGAACACGGCGTTCAGCTCGTTGCTAACGGCGGCCAACAGGTGGGTGTTGGGGACCATGGTTGGGTGCACGCGCAGATCCAGCTTGCCATCCACTCCGCGGCAGATGGCGAGCAGCTTGATGGTGTACCCAAATTCCTTTGCGAAGGCGATATCGAGGCTTTCGATCTCGGTGATGCCCTCGACGTGCAGCTGGCCGAGGTCCACCAAGCTGGATGTGGCCAGCGACGCCAGTATCGTCAGCTTGTGGGCTGCGTCGCCTCCGCTTATGTCAAGCGTTGGGTCGGCCTCGGCAAAGCCCTTCTCCTGCGCCTGGCGGAGCGCGTCGGAGAACTCCAAGCCATCCATGTGCATCTTGGTGAGGATGTAGTTGCAGGTGCCGTTGAGAATGCCGTAGATGGCCGTGATGTGGTTGGCCACCAGCCCCTCGCGCAGGCCCTTGACGATGGGGATGCCGCCGCCAACGCTGGCTTCGAAGAGGAGATCAACGCGGTGCTGCTTGGCCAGCGTGAACAGCTCCTTTCCGCGCGCGGCCACCAGCGCCTTGTTGGCCGTGACAACGTGTTTGCGGTTGCGGAGGGCCCTGGCGATGAGCGCACCCGCGGGCTCCAAACCGCCGATCGTTTCAACGACGATGTCCACCTGCGGGTCATCGACTACGACGTAGGCGTCTTCCGTACGGGCCACGCCGCTCCAGTCGAGCCCGCGGTCTGAGCTCCAATCGATGTCTGCGGCGGAGTTCAGCACGAAGCTGGTGCCGCATCTTGCGTGCAGCATCTTCTGCTCGGTAAGCAAGATGCGCGCAACTCCGGTTCCAACCGTGCCGACGCCAAGCAAGCCTATTCTGACAGTGTGGTCCTTAATGAAGCCCACCTCGCTTTCGTAACCCGCGCCCGATATGGCTGATGCCAGCTCGATGGCGGCTGGCGAACTGCGCGGCCGCCGTTTGGCTCCTCAAGGCCGAGTTCGTCGGGCGCGGGTGGGTTCCTCTTGGCCAACGCGGTGGCGGCCGCTCAACCGGGCGGGCGGCGCTGTTCTGCAGGAGCTCCCGCCGAAAGCGCGAAAAGCGACAACGCCGCTTGAGGCTTGCGCCAAGGAGCTGCAAACGGGCTCTATCGCCCCATGCCATCTGCTGCCGGGGTGCACGGGCCGCCAGGCGCTCTCACCAGCGGGTTCCAGCGCGGCTGCCGGCACCGTGCGCTTGCCACGTAGGAACCGCGCCGCCCGATGCCCTGGCTCTGCAGCCGTTGTAACTGCAGAGGGCCCCCGGCGTCTACACGCTTGGGAGCGGAGGGTGGCGCGCACCCAGCCGCTCCGCATCACAAAGGGGGCTATGTGCAATGCTCCGTCGTTACAGCAAGCTCGCGATGCTCGTCGTTGGCGTGGCAGCCCTGGGGACCCCGCTCGGATGGGCCGCCCGCCCGTCACAACGCCCGGCAGACGCCCGCGTGGACGCCGCCATACGCAAGGGCACGGCGTGGCTGGTGCGCACGCAGGCGAGCGATGGCTCCTGGGGCCACTATCCCGCCATCACGGCCCTGGCGGCTACCGCCCTCATGAGGGCCGGCTACACCGAGCGAAACCCGAACGTGGCGCGGAGCCTGGCGTTCATCGTTAGGCACGCCAAGCCCAACGGCGCCATCTACGATCGTGACCTCCCGAACTACAACACCGCCATCTGTCTGATGGCCCTTCACAGAGCCCGCAACCCACGTTACGCCACCATCATCAAGAAGGCACAAGCGTTCCTCGCGCGCTCTCAGTTCGACGAGGGCGAAGGCATAACCCGCTCCGATCCGAAGTACGGCGGGTTCGGGTACGGCCAGAGCGAAAACCCAGACCTCTCCAACATGCAACACGCCCTCGAGGCCTTGAGGGAGACCGGCTACCCCAGCAAGGAGCGCGTCTGGCGAAACGCCCTGGTGTTTCTCCAGCGCTGTCAGAACCGCTCCGAATCGAACGACCAGGCGTGGGCGGGCAACGACGGCGGTTTCATCTACTCCACCGCGCCGGAGAGCAAGGCCGGAGGCACCCGCTCTTACGGCAGCATGACCTACGCCGGCCTCAAGAGCATGATCTTCTGCGGCCTAACCAAGAGAGACCCTCGCGTCTCCGCCGCGTACAACTGGCTCCGCAGCCATTACTCCGTCACCGAAAACCCGGGAATGGGAAGCCAAGGCCTGTACTACTATTACCACACCATGGCGAAGGCGCTTTCCGTCTACGGCAACCGCATCCTAACCGATACGGCCGGCCGCAGACACGATTGGGCGGCTGACCTGACGCACAGGCTGGTGGCACTGCAACACCCGGAGGGCTACTGGGTCAACCGCACGGCCCGCTGGTGGGAGGACAACAAGGAGCTGGTGACGGCCTACACGCTGCTGGCCCTTGAGACGTGCACGGGAAGGGCGTAACAGCCACCCGTTGTTGGCCCCCACGGCCCCTCGACCTATGACCGCGAACCGAAGCGAAGTGGCGGATGGGCCGCGTCCCAGGTTGGCAACCCAGCTGCCCTGGTGGCTGAGCCCTGCGCTCGGCGTGGATGCCAGCCCCCGCAGGCGACGGCGGCTGGCGCTCCGCACTGGGGCGCTTCTTCTGGCCGTCGGCGTGCTAGCACTGGCCATGCTGGCGCTGTGGGAGGAGGTCAACACCTACGCCGGCCGCTCCCCGGAGACCGGGCGCAAGGTGCTAACCGCCATCTGCCTCTCGGAGGGCCTGGTGGCGACCATGGGATCGGCCGCGCTGGGCTCCGCCGCCGCGCTCACCCCCGTCCGCGGCGCACTCACGGACGCTATGCTCACTCCAATACCGCGCTGGCAGGTGGCCATAGTCGCCGCTATCGCGGCGGTGCTGCCCGCAGATGCTGCCACGGTGCTCATTGCCGCTGCGCTCCTGGCCGTGTCCGCCGTTACCGGATGGGCTAACCCCCTGGCAGTGGCGCAAGCCCACCTGGTGCTGCTGGCGACCGTGAGCGCCATCGGCGCCGCCAGCCTCGCGGTTCGCCTCTCCGGCCGTCACCGTGCGCTGGGAATGGCGGCGGTATGGGCGTGTGTTGTGCTGCTCATCGGCGGGCCAATCCTTGTGGGCCCAGCTATAGCTGCGGCGCCGAACCCGCACCCGTTCATCTTGCCGGTGTTGGCAGCAAACCCGCCCGTGGCCATTGCCACCTGCCTCGACCTCGACCTGCTGAGGACCGATCGCATATACCAGCTGACGCCCATTCCCGCCTACCAGTTTGGATACCCCAGCCCTCTGGTGACGCTGGGCGTCTACTCGATCGCGTTTGTCATGCTCCTCGCGCTTTGCTGCCGGGCGCTCAACCGTGCTGAAGGTGGCTGAGGCGCTGGCGCCGCCCGTTCGGGCGCAAGACGACCGCGTGGAGAAGTGAGGCTAACCTGTCGAAAAAGACCGTCCGTATTCCCGAGAGCCTGAGGGAGCAGATACGCGGCTTCCAGGGCGGGGCGGGCGTGGAGTGGCTGCGGCGGCTGCCGGACGTCATCGCCGCCTGCCGCGAGCGCTGGTCGCTCACGCTCGGTGAGCCGTACCGTTACCCGTCGCTTAGCTACGTATGCCCCGCAACGCTACCCGACGGGACGCAAGCGGTGCTGAAAGCCAGCTTCCTCAGCCAAGAGCAGCCCCACGAGGCAGCCGCATTGCGCGCTTTCGCTGGCAACGGGGCATGCTTGCTGCTGGATGCCGACCTGCAGCTGGGCGCGCTGTTGCTTGAGCGCCTCTCCCCCGGTACCCAGCTGGCCACCCTCGCGGACGACGAACGGGCCACCCACACCGCCGCCGCCGTGATGCGCCAGCTGTGGCGCCCGGCACCCAGTCAACACCCGTTTCCAACCGTGGATGAGTGGTGCGGTGGGCTGCGGAAGATGAAAGCGGTGTTCGGCGGCGGCACCGGGCCCATCCCAAGGCGCCTGGTCGATTGCGCAGAGGGCCTGGCGGGCGAGCTGCTGGCATCCGCGCCCGCACCCATGTTGCTTCACGGCGACCTCCAGCACTACAACATTCTGAGCGCCGAGCGCCAACCGTGGCTGGCCATCGATCCGAAGGGCGTCGTCGGCGACCCGGGGTACGAGGTGGGGCCGTACCTGCTGAACCGGCTGGACGGCGCGGCGGACCCAAAGCGCCGCCTGGCGCGGAGGCTGCACCAGCTTGCGGAGGAGCTTGGCATCGATCGCGGCCGCCTAAGGTCATGGGGGCTGGTGCAGGCGGTGCTGGCCGCCTGGTGGCAAGTGGAGGACACCGACGAAGCGTGGGAGGACGCGGTTGGGGTAGCGGAGCTGCTGCACGACCTGCCGTGAGGGCCCCGAGGAGCTACCGCCGGCCAAGAACGGCATCGGCAACGCGGGTCGCCTTCACCACCGGAGCAATATCGTGCACACGCACCACCCTGGCGCCGTTCGCCACGCTCAGCACGTTGGCCGAGATTGTGCCCTCCAGCCGCTCCTGCGGAGGCGCGTCGTCCAGAATCCGTCCGATGAACGACTTCCGTGAAACGCCCACCAGCACCGGATATCCGATGGCGGCCACCTCCGGCAGGCGGCGCAGCAGCTCGAGGTTGTGCTCCAGCGTCTTCCCGAAGCCGATTCCCGGATCGACCAGTATGCGGCTGCGACGGACGCCCGCTATCTCCGCTGCCGCAGCCTGCCTGCGCAGAAAGCCGCACACCTCACCCAGCAGGTCGTTGTAATGAGGAGACTGCTGCATGGTGGCAGGCGTGTGCACGCTGTGCATCACCACCAGGTAGGCGTCTCGTTCGGCGGCGGTAGCAGCAAGCTCTGGGTCGAACCGCAGGCCGCTCACGTCGTTCACCATGCGAGCGCCAAGGCGCAACGCCTCACGGGCCACCGATGCCTTGTACGTGTCTATGGAGATCGCCAGGTTGGATGCGCGCGCCAAAGCCTCCACCACGGGCAGCACGCGGGCCATCTCCTCGTCAGCCGAAACGGCCTCTGCCCCCGGGCGCGTGGACTCCCCGCCGACGTCGAGGATATCGGCGCCCTCGTCCGCCATCTGAAGGCCGTGGCGAACGGCGGCGTCTGCGTCCAGGTACCGGCCGCCGTCGGAGAAGGAGTCGGGGGTCACGTTCAAGATGCCCATCACAAGCGTGCGGCCGGGCGTCCTGCGGTTCGGCGGCATCAAGTCGAGGAGCGGGTCGTGGGTCACGCTGGCACCTCCTCGCCCACGGCGCCGTCGTCCGCAACGCCAGTGACGCGCACCGTGGCGATCTGGCCGCGGAGGCGGCGCTGAGTCGGGAATCGCACCCGCAGGTAGGTGTCGGTGAGCCCGTCGGCCCAGCCGGGCTCGGTGCGTGCGCCTTCCACCAACACGTCCACCTCGCGCCCAACGTGGGCCTCCGCGAACCGACGGGCCAGATGTCCGCCGAGGGCCACCAGCTCGCGGACGCGCCGGTCCTTCTCCTCGGCGGGGACCTGGGCGGGCATCGATGCGGCGGGCGTGCCATCTCGCGGCGAAAACGGAAAGACGTGGAGCCGAGAGAAGGCGCACCTCTCGGCGACGGCCATGGTGCTGCGAAACTGATCCTCGGTCTCGCCGGGAAAGCCCACCAGGAGGTCGGTGGTGATGGCCACGCCGGGCAGAGCGGCGCGCAGCTCAGCCACCATGCCGACGTACTGCCCCGCCGTATAGGTGCGGTTCATTGCCCGGAGAACGGCGTCGTCGCCGCTCTGAAGTGGGATGTGGAGGTGGCGGCACAGCTTGGGCTGGCGCGCGAAGGCGTCTACCAACCTATCGGTTACGTCCGTCGGCTCAATGGAGCTTAGCCGCACCCGCTCTATGCCAGCGATCTGTGCAAGCGCCAGAAGCAGATCGGGCAGGCCCCGCCCCTGGTCCGCGTACGCACCTACGCAGATGCCAGTGACAACCACCTCGCGGTGCCCGGCCGCGGCGATGGCGCGCGCCTCCTCCAGCACCTCGGCGAAGGAGCGGCTTCGGGGTCGCCCGCGCGTGTACGGGATGATGCAGTAGGAGCAGAAGTGGCTGCACCCATCCTGCACTTTGAGGAGGGCGCGGGTGCGGCCCCCGGGGGGCAGGGCACAGCTGGCGGCGCGCGGCGCGGGAAGCGCGTAGCCATCATGGCGGCCTAGAAGCTCCAGAACACGCTCCGCGGCGGCGTCCTTCTCGTGGTTGGCCACAAGCAGGTCGATCTCGCCTAAGCCGGCCACCGCGCTTCCGTCCGCTGCGGTGCCGCAGCCCGTGACAACCAGCAGCATCTGCGGATTTCGGCGCTTCATGCGGCGGATGGCCTGGCGCGACTTTGCGGCGGCAACGTGCGTGACGCTGCACGTGTTGATCACGCACACGTCCAGCGGCTCCTGCCACGAGACAACGTCCAGGCCTTGCCGCCAGAGCTCGTCGGCGATGCGGGCCGACTCGTATTGGTTCACCTTGCAGCCCAAGGTGAGAACGCCGACCCGGGGTCGGCGCTGCGTGGCGCAATCGTTCATACCTCACCCATGATAGGTGGCTTATGCACGAGCGTCAAGGAGTATGGCGGGCAGCAACGGCTCACGAACGCGGAGAAGGCTGGCGGCTCGTGCACAAGTCACCTCCATGCAACATAGGCAGCTGGTGCTTTGTCATCCTCCTACGGCATCGGGCAGGTGCCGGCCGGCGTTCGGCGAAAGCTCCTTAGCAGGAGGCGAGCGCCTATGTCACATCACACCGTCGCCCAGCTCATCGGCAGCATCAGCCTGGAGCGCCTGCATCAGGACCTCCTCTACCTCTCCAGGGACCCGCTACCCCGCCGCACCCTCAACTTCGCCCTCCCCGGCCACCAGCTCAGCACGCTGGAGGAGGCGGACCGCTATCTTGCGTCGCAGCTGGAGGTGTGCGGCTACCGCGTTGAGTTGGAGCGGGTGCCCGTACAGGCGCAGCGCCGCGACCGCAGCAAAGCACTGGCTCACCAGTACTCCCCACCCATGCCCAACGACCCCTGGTACAGCGCCGCCAACCTGTACGCCACGCTCAAGGGATCTGAGGGCTCAGACGGGGTTGTCTTGTTGATGGGGCACAAGGACTCTCAGAGCTGGATTCCCAGCCCAGGCGCCAACGACAACGCCGTGGGCACGGCGGCAGTGCTGGAGATGGCCCGCGTGCTGAGCAGCACCTCGCCCCGGCTCTCGGTCCGCTTCCTCTTCTGCAACGAGGAGCACTGGCCATGGACAAGCGTTGCGGCGGCTCAGCGCGCCCGCGACCATGGCGACAACCTGGTAGCCATCTTCAACGTTGACGGCATAGGGGCCAAGCCTGCGGAACAGGCGGGCATGAAGACCAACGTGGTTGCCTACACCGCGCCCGAAGGCGAGCCGATTGCCAGGCTGGTGGTTGAGGTGAACGAGAGGTACCGCATCGGTCTGCAGCAGCGGATTGTGAGGCGCCCCGCTCCTGGCGACGACGACGGCTCCTTTGTGAGGGCCGGCTATCCCGCCGCCGTGCTATGCATCGGCTCCTGGCCGTACGGAGACCCCAACTATCACACCGAGGGCGACGTGCCGGAACTGGTGGACCTGGAGAACGTGCGGATGGCGGCCCAGGCAACGCTGGCGGCGGCGTTACACATCGCTCTGCAGCTCTAGCGGAGGCTTGCGGCCAGAGCATGCGACGGCGACATGCACCAGCCGCCCCGTCGTCGCCAGGGCTGCCGCCACATACGCTGGCACAGGGTTTGTGAACGGTTGCCGTCGCCCGCCCCCTCCCACTGCGCGAGCTTGGGAGCGGGAAGCGCACCTTTCGGCGCATCGCCTGCTAGTGCCCCGCCACCTAGCGCCGCTCTCCCAGCAGTTGGGGCGGCGAAGACGGGGTGAGGGGAGCCGCAAGCTGTACATCCGCCTGATCTTGGCGGATATGAGGGTCATCGCGCGCGGCGCCTGGGGATGCCCGTGTGTCCGTCGGCGAGCGGCCCAAGCGCCTCCCTCAGCACACGTTCCATGTGGGTGCCGTGCCAGTAGACCCGTCCGCACTCCGCGCATCGTCGGAATCGCTCTTGCACGCCAAAGGTGTATGGAGGCACCACGCCCGCAACGCTCTCCTTCGGCACGTCCACAAGGACGCCGTTGCATAAGGCGCAGCGCGGAGGGAGCTTGCCCACCATGCCGCGTAGCCCCATGGCGCTGATGACCTGGCGCACCTGCTGAATGGTGTCGTCGCTGGTGATGAATACGCAACGCGGCTGGGGGGATGAGCCGGGGTTAGGGGGGCTTAGGAGGTCGCGGCGGGTTGAGATGCCCGTATCGCGGGTGAGGATAACGCGGCCCTCTCTCAGGGCCCTGCATACAAGCACGTCGTCGGAGATGGCCCTCTCGTAGAGAACGTCGTAGCCGAGCATGCGCAGCCACTTGGCCAGCTTGCCCACATTGCAGTCGGCGAAGAACGCAGGCATTCCCTCCACGGGCGTGACAGTGCCGGTGCGGGGTTGAGGCCAGTCGGTTGGTTGCGGCCGGCCTCGCCACGGCGCGCCCTACCGTGACATTCCCTCAGCCCGGTACACCGCCGGAGCTAGGTCTGCCGCCACCCTGGCCGTGCTTTCCACGTTCGCCAGCAGCGGATCTAGGTCGGAGGCGATCTCCTGCGGCGGGCGCATGGCGACGAACTTATCGCTGATGTAGGAGAAGGCGTTCTCTATGACCTCCAGTTGGGTTTCCATGCACTCAATGGCGCGGCGGAATCGGCCCACTTCCTGGAGGCGCTTCTCGAGTATCTCGAGGTTCTTGCTATGCGCCGATCGAAGCTCCGGGTCTGTTGCAGCCGCCAGGGACCGGCGCGCTCTTTCCAGCTTGCCAGCCAGGTCGTCCTCCGCCAAGCGATCGGCGTGGCGTCTGTACCGCTCCACGTCGGCCAGCATCTGGAGGAAGGAGTGCAACAGCATGTCCAGCTTGCTCAGCTCGTCCGCTGCGAGCTTGGCGCGGTCCGGCGTGAGGCTCTGATTGATGCCGTCTCTGACATGCTTGAGGCGGAGGTACCGCTGCCTCTCGAACCCACCGATCTGGGCGAGAAGCTGGTCCTCGGCCGAAACCTGCTCCGCGGCCTGGACATCGGCCTGGGCCGCATCGCGCCGGCGACGCCTGGGCCACCCGATCTTGGTGGCGATGGTGAGGTAGAGAACCTCGGCCACCAGACCAGGGCCAACGATATCCTGCACGCTGTGAGCCTCGGTTAGCGTGGCAATGGCGAGGAGCGCCAGATAGGCCACGTTAATCGGGTGCAGGAAAGCGTCTTTGAGCCTGCTTTCGCGCTCTCTACTCAACGAGCTACCCATCGGAAACATTCCGCGGGCGCTAGGACCGTGGGGGCGGGGGTGTTACCCACTGGCGCTAGTGCCCTCGGGCGTCTCCGTAACCGGCGACATGGTTTTGGGCGTCTCTTCCTCGGGAGGGGCCATTCCGAGCTGGCGCTTGTACTCCAGCAGCTTATCCTCGACGCCCGCGGTTGCCGACGCGCGCCTGATCTCCTGCAGGCGGGCATCCACCCCGCTGGTGGCCAGCTCGACGCGAGCCTGGGCCTTGGCGGCGCGCTCGTCTATCTTTTCGGTCATCCGCTCCAGCGTGTCCGACTGGTCGCCCTGTTGGAACGACATCATGAGGCCGGAAAGCCGCTCCTGCATCTCCGCCTGCTTGGCACGGCTGATCGCCTGCATAGCATGCTGAATCTTCTGGTTCATGGAGCGGAGATAGTCCTCGCGGGCGAGCTTGGCCTGCTCGGACGCTTTCTTGGCGGCCTCGTATTGAACGCGCGTTTCCTCGAGGTGCCGCTTTGTGTCCTCCATACGCTGGATGAGCATCTTGGCCTCCTCTTCGTACTGAGGGCCAAGCTTCACCGCGGCTATAACCTGCTTGTCCAGGTCCGCAACCTCGCGCTCCATCCGCTCTATCTGCGTGCGCAGAAGCACCTCGTTCTTCATGACCTCGGCTACGGTGTCGTTCATCTTCGGCACCTGCGCCCTCAGGTCGTCGATGTACTGCTGCAGCATCAGCTCGGGCTTCTCAAGACCGCGGATGAAAAGGCCTAGGAACGAGCGAATCGCTGCCATTAAGCGACGGAACATGCTTCTGCCTCCTGGGCACCGGCGCCCGGGCATCGAACAGATACGCCCACGTCCGCTGCCGGTCTGCGCACTATCCTCTGCGGCAACGGATGCCTGTATATTATATGCTTACTTCTGCGGCCGCGTTACGACTCCTGCTTCCGACCAACTCCGCGCAAACGAAGATTGCGGGCAGCGGCGCAACACGGGGCTGATCGCCGACGGCATCGTGCACTTCTGCAATCCTATCGTACCCCACAACGCAAGCCGCGCCCGCATCGCAGTCGAGACCGGAGGGCTCTGAGTTGGCGGCCTGGGACGGGATGCCCCTCTTGCCGTTGCCACGGGCGACCCCCAAAGGGAGGTTGGCGAGCGGCGGTGGGCGCAACGGAACCGGACTGGAGCCGGAAGCCGTGCGTACGCTAAGGCCTTCCATCCACGAAGATGGGCTGGGTCCACGCGTACCCGCCGTTCGAGCTGAACACCCGCGCTCGAATGTATCCCTCGTCTCCCCGCAGCTGATACTCCGGCTCCGTGCCATATCGCTCAGCCAGCACGCGCCCATCGCGCCCCACGAACGTGGTGGTGTAGCGGTAGTCGTCCACCTGCTCGATTCGCAGCCGCACGGCGTCGGCGCTCACCAAGAGCTCCGCCAGCGTCACCTCGGTAGATGCGTAGAACCTGCCCGCTTGCAGCGCATCCAGAATCGCCGCGGGGCTCAGCTCGTCCGCCCAGACGTCCACCCACCCCCGCCCCGGCGGCGAGCACCTGCCCCAAAACTGGCCCTTGTAGTCATGCGCGTCGTCGGAGGCCAGCCCGTAGTAGCGCCTCCCCATCGACAGCAGGCGATCCCACGTATCTTCCACCGATGGCATGCCACCCGCCCCGAAGTTGTTGCAGTCGGTGCTGGCGTTGAAGACCTCCAGCAAACAGCATCCGGTTAGGCCCGTCATCTGCACGTGCGTGAACGCCCACACCCAGTTGGGGTGGTTCACCTGTGGCACCCCACCCGCTGCCAATGATGCATCCACCTCCATCTGCAGGGCTTCCGAAATGGTGTGCACCTCCCGCGTTGCTGGCTGGCTGTGGCAGTTGAGCGCGTTCACGTGGATGGGCTTCCCCTCGGCGTTCACGCCAACTTCGCAGCCGGGCATCACCAGAAAGCCCGGCGTGCTGAGCCCATCAACGTCCGTAAGCCGGTTGTGGTCGGTGATGAACAGAAAGTCGTAGCCGTGCTCGCGGTACCAGCCAACCACCTCGTCGGGCGGGAGGTCGCCGTCGCTTAGGGTGGTGTGCGCGTGTGTGTTGCCGCGGAACCGCTTGAGAGAACCCATGATGCGTCTAGCTCCTGTGCGTGGTTTGAGGGCACTATTGAGCTTGGGTTCGCCAAGCGGGCCATCGGAACCTGGCAGGACCTGCAACAGGCGCGTGGAATGCGAGGTCTGGGCGGGGCGCGGCCTCGCGAACCAGCTTTGGCGCTTAGGAGGGATTGCATATGGCAGGCAACACGGATCCGCGGTTGGCAGCTCTGGAGGACGACCTCGCCGCGCGCGGCATAGACGTGCAGGAGGTTAAGCGTCGCCTTAAGCATCAGGCGATAGAGCAGCCGTCTTGGGGCTTTTCCGACTCCGGAACGCGGTTTGGCGTGTTCCGCCAGCCAGGGGCGGCCGCCACCATCCACGAGAAGCTGCAAGATGCCGCCCAGGTGCACAAGTACACCGGCATCGCACCGAGCGTGGCGCTTCACGTGCTGTGGGATCGAACCGACGACCTTCTAGGCCTCAAGGCGTACGCGGAGTCGCTGGGCCTGCGGCTCGGCGCCATCAACCCCAACGTGTTTCAGGACCAAGAGTACAAGCTCGGCTCCGTCACCAACGAGGATCCAGCCATCAGGCGCAAGGCCTTGCAGCACATCCTCGATAGCGTGGAGATGGCCCGCCAACTCGGCTCCCGCGTGATAAGCCTGTGGTTTGCGGACGGCACCAGCTACCCCGGCCAGGGCGATTTCCGCCGCCGCAAGGCCTGGATGACCGAGGCGCTGCAGGCAACCCACCAGGCGCTCTCGCCGGACATGGTGATGCTTGTCGAGTACAAGTTCTACGAACCCGGCTGCTACCACACAGATATCGCGGACTGGGGTATGTCTGCCGCCTTCTGCCGAGCCGCCGGCCCCCAGGCCAAGGTCCTCGTTGACTTGGGCCACCATCCCCTAGCCACCAACATAGAGCATATTGTGGCGTTCCTGCTTGATGAAGGAATGCTCGGCGGATTCCACCTGAACAGCCGCCGCTATGGCGACGATGACCTCACCGTGGGCTCCTCGAACCCGTATGAGCTGTACCTGATCTACTGCGAGCTAGCGGCAGCTGAAACCGAGCCAAACGCCACCAAGATTGAGTATATGGTGGACCAGTGCGCCAACCTCAAGCCCAAGATCGAGGACATCATCCAGACGATTATGGCAGCGCAGACCGCGTACGCCAAGGCCCTCATTCTGGACCGCAAGGCCCTGCGCGCCGCCCAGCAAGCTGGTGATATCGTCCTTGCCGAGCGCACCGTGCAGCAGGCGTTCACAACTGACGTGGAGCCACTTCTGCGCCAGGTCCGCGAGGAGATGGGGTGCCCGCCGGACCCGCTTCAGGCGTTCAGAGCCAGCGGATACCTCGAGAAGATCAGCAAGGAGAGGGGGCTGCGATCTGGCACCGGAGGCGGCTTGGGGCAGGGCTGATCAGCGTGGGCGGCAGCGCAACCGTTGGCGCACCGCCCCGCGCCACTTTCCACCCACGCACACCTAAGCAGACCGCCAATCACATCCACCCGCGCCTGCGGAAGTAGCGCGCCAGCAACAGACCCAGCGCCGCCATCAGCCCAAGCGCGCCGTAGTACCCGTACCTAAGCTGCAGCTCCGGCATATACCGAAAGTTCATGCCGTATACGCCTGCCACCAACGAGGCGCTCATCAGGATGATCGACCACGAGGTGAGCGTCTGCATTGTCTGGTTCAGCCGGTTGGCGCTCTCCGCAAGCCGGTTGGACGTGGCCGTAAGGTACGTGTCCATCGCGTTGGTCAGCAGGTCGCGGTAGGTATCCACGCTGTCGGTGACGCGCACTATGTGGTCGTACAGATCCTGGAAGTACACCAGGCTCCGCTCCTCAAAGATGTCCTGCTCCCGCCGCAGCAACACGTTGATCACATCCCGCTCGGGAGCCACGGCCCTGCGCACCGACAGCATATCCCTCTTCAGCTCGAACAGCACGCTCAGCACGTCGCCGTCGGGTTGGCGAAGCAGCTCATCCTCCATCGCGTCAACGCGCTCCGCCATCTGGTCAATCACGGGGAAGTACGTGTCGATAAGCGCATCCAGCAGCGTGTAGACGAGCATCGCCACGCTCGCCTCCGTGTCATTACGGCCCTGCTGCCACCGCGAGAAAAGCAGCGCCAGCTCTTCTACGTTCTCGCGATGCAAAGTCAGCAGCAGCCCTCGGCCCATCACCATTCCGATCCGCTGGAGGGCCATGCCAGTGCCGTCCTGCGCCGACCTAAGTGCATGGAAGGCGATGGCGTAATGCCCGGGGTACTGAACGATGCGCGAGTGGGGGGTATCCTGGGTGAGGACCTCCATCGCGAGGGGGTCGAGCGTGAGGGTTTCGGCAAGGACGCCCAGCTCCTCGTCCGACGGCGCGCTAGCGTCGATCCACATGATGCAGCCTGGGTCCGCGGCCAGCGATGCGAACTCGGAAGGGGCGACGTCGGAGCGGACTCCGCGCCCCTTGCGGGAGATCACGGCCTGGATCATCTGTGCGGCTCCTGTAGTCAGATGCGGGCAGGGGCGCCGCGAGCACAGCTGCCCGGGCGCCCCTTTGGTAAGAACGGGCCCAAGCGGTTAGAACGGCACCGGTGGAGGAAGGGTGCCGCCGCCCGTCGCCAGGGCCGCAACGCCCCCGCCGCTGGTGGCGAGCCCGATGATGGCCGCTGCGAAGAGGAACAGCAGCCCGCCGCGGAACCGAGACCTAGGTCGAACGGCAGGTTGCTGGGTTGGCTGGGCGGGCTGCCCCGGCGCTACCGCAGACAGCTGCACCTGCTCCGAGATGGCCTCTGGGGTGGTGCCCGCCAGCTGCGCGGCCGCCTTGATGGCCGCGTCCTGGGCCGCCTCCGTGGCAAGGGCCTCCTCTGTGCCGACGGTGGGCTGCACCTTAGACGTACCGGTTACTGCGATCAGGCGCTGCCGCTGTGCCGCAAACGGATCGACCACCTGGAGTGAGAGGCTCACCTCGGCCTTGTTGGCGGAGGCATCGTAGCGGTAATCCGAAACGGTGCCAGCCACGACCGCGGCGTCTGGATACTCGTTGGCGATCTTGGCGGCCGTTTCCGGGGTATACGGAGGGATAAGCTCTTGGGCCTTCAGGCGTTGCTCCCTCACCGCCCTCTGAAGAAGGGGCGAAGACGGGTCGGGCGCCACGGCAGCTAGCGTGGCGGTCCGGTTGATGGCCGCCAGCAGCGACTGGTACGCGGTTGCCACCAGGTCGGCAGGCCCACCCGTCACCTCCTGGTCCTTGCCGAGCGGAAACACCAGCACGGTACGCTTATCCGCGCCGATGGGAGCCTGCGCCACCTGTGCGTTTTGGGGCGCTCGTCTTCGAGCGGCGAAGGCGGGCGCAGCGGCCGACAAGGCCATCCACAGGGACAGGAAGCCGGCAACTGCTCGGCCCATTCTGCTGCCTCTAACGCTCATGCTAACCGCGCCTCCTCTACCTGGTGGTGAAGCTCTCTATGTCGCTGAAAACCCATCTTTGGTCGCCGCCGACGCTGCCCCACACGCCCGGGTCTGGGCCAGGCGAGTCAAAGCGGTTGCGAGCGCCAACGCGCCAATAGAGCGTGGTAACGGTGGCTGGGAACCTGGTGCTGAGGTTCTGGCCGGCGAGGGTTTGGCTTCCGGACGCAGCGGTTCCAGTGGCAACCACGGGTCCAAGCTGGATGCTGTTGCGGAAGTTGGGGTTATCTGCAACCTCGACCACGTACTGGTTGGCGCCCACAGAGCCGGTCCACTGGAAGGTCACATTGGTAAGATCCGACACGAGGCCGCCAGCGGATGGGCTGGTGGCGGTGGGTGGAATGAGCGCCGTGACAGGCCCGGACCACCAGATGGGGCTGGCGACGATCTGGCCCACGTTGCTGGTGGAGGTGCCGCCGGTGCCGGTGGTTCCGGTACCAGTGGTGCCCGTGCCGATGGTGCCGGTAGTACCCGTCCCGATGGTACCCGTCCCGATGGTGCCCGTGCCGATGGTGCCCGTGCCGATGCCCGTGCCGATGCCCGTGCCAATACCGGTGCCGCCTGTAGTCTGCTGGCTTCCGGCCTGTAGATAGAGCATCTGCACGCCGTAGCGATATGTCTGCCCCGGCACTATGCCGGCGACGGTTGTTGTGGTGCCAGTCCCGGTGGTGGTGCCAGTTCCGGTACCAGTGGTGCCAGTCCCGGTACCAGTGGTGCCAGTTCCGGTGCTACCAGTGCCCGGCTGTGGGGTCACGTTGGTGCCGCCGCCCGGGGTAAGAGGGGTCACGCTGCGGGCGGTCATCGTATCCACGAACGAGGTGGTCACACGGTCGGTCACGCCCACAACGTCGTAGGCGCCAGCGCTCTGGCGATACACATTGAAGCCAACCACGTCCACGGACCGAACGTTGTTGGGTGGATTCCACTTGACCAAGACGGCTGCTTGGTTAGATGGGACGCCAACGCCCGGGTCGTTGAAGGTGCCCGTTGAGAAGGCAGCTATGTCGCGGACGGCGCCCGATTTGGTGCTGCCCTTGAAGATCAGTGCCAGGAGCGCAATGCCCGCGATTGCCGCACCGGCGGCGCCTATACCCGGACCCTTCTTCTTAGGGGCGGGGGTGGTGATAACCGGTGCGGTTGCGCCAGACGGGGTTGCGGCCTGCGCGATGACGGGCACTGGCGGCATCTTGAAGATGGCCTGCACCTTGTCCTCCGGCCGAATACCCTTGGTCTGCTCAACTGCAACGGCGGTGGCTCGCTGGGCCTCAACGCGGGTGACGCGGATGCGGCCCACCTGGTCTGACCCGCGAGTTACGATGAACTCCATGCCTGGGGTGACGCCCGCGTTAGCCCCGATGTTGAGCAGCATCTCCAGCGTGCCGCCCTCGGTAACGGCGGTGTTCATCACGGTGCCGCGGGGCAGGCTCTGCTGGCTCATCTTGCTGACGCCGGCAAAAGCGGCCTTACGCAGCGCCTCGTTCACCAGCGGGTCGGGATCGCCCGTGTAGCCGGGGCGATATCCGCTGGTCGCCACCTCGGAGGCGCCGTTGATGAGCTCTCCGGAGGCGACGTCTCGCATCTCGATCACAAGGGCAACCTGGGCTCGCTTGGGGTTATCGGACACCACAACGGCTGGAACCTGGCCAGTGACGATGGCGTCCGCACCTAGCGCTCGGCCCAGCTGCCGCATGCCAAGAACGTCAAGCGGCGGGGTAAGCCCCTGCTCCACCATAGTCTTGGCCACCTGATCGGCCCTAAGTATGTCCCAGTGCTCCGTGTCCTCCATGTACTGGGCCACGGCGGCGGCAGCGTTGCGGCCCACGGTTGGGCCACCATAGGTGCTGGTGTTCACGAAGTCCAGCACTGCTATGGCTGGGATACGCTCCGTTGCTCCGGGGGTGGTTACCTGTACGCCCGCACCCGTAGCCGAGGTTCCCTGAGCAGCGGCCGGCGCGGCGACGCCCAGGAGTTGGGGAAGCACCATAAGGACTGGCAGTATGGTGGCCACCCATCGCCCGGCCTTGCTTCGCCTAATGCGCTTCACTAAATCTCTCCTCCTCTGTAAATGGAAGGGCGCTGTTGCACCCTCCCCCATCCGCTAACCCAGTCCATCGCCCGCCACGCCCACGCCGAAGGCCATGAGCGTTGGCAGGTTCGGCCAGCCGGCCCCTCCAACCTGGCCGGTGGAAGGAGCCGCTGTGAGACGCCTGCGGTCCGCCCTATGCGGCTCACCCTCTGCGTCGTTCGCAGGCTTTGGGCCGCGGGAGCGCACGGCACGCCCCCGCGGCTGATCGATTAGTGCGTGCCTGCCGACTACCAGTGGCAAGCTATGCGTCTACCGGCCGGCCGTGGGCGAGGGGATGAGCAGCCTAACGTCCTGGTTGGCACTCATCCAGTAACCCTTGCCGGGCTCCAGCTGCGTGGCGCGGACGTAGCCGGTGTTGGTCAGCCCCCACACCACGTCACGCACCAAGCCCGCCGCCGCCGCCTGAGACAGCGTTAGCACCTGGTTGCCAGAGCCTATTCGCACCGCTCCCAGGTCTACGGCGGCGTTGAACGGATCGCCCACTAGATTCCACCCCTGCCTCAGGATCACCGTGAAGTACCCGTTGGCATCCACCTGAACGGGAAGCCCCGGATCTTTCACGGCAACTGGGGCATCCAGCTTGATGAAGTAGCCCCGTCCTGGCTGGAACGTGTTGGCCGGACTGCCCGGATACGATACGTACCGCCCCGAGTCCCAGGTCACCATCTTGAGGGTGCTGCTGACTCCCAGGATGCTCGCTGCGTCCTTGCCGGAATACTGCGCTGGCAGCGATATCAGGCTTACGCCCGCAGGCAAGGTGAGCAGCGGCCCCGTGGAGCTGCCCAGCACCAAGTTCACCGTTGCCAAGGCCGGAGGCGTTACCGTTACCGTACCCAACGCGGTATTGCCCTGCCACACCGCTTGTAGGGTATACGTACCAGCGGGCAACATGATAACGTACGTGCCGTCCGAGCCTGTTGCCGCCGCCCCTGCCTCGGTTGTGCCCGATATGGCCCGCACGGTGACGCCCGCCACCGGAGCGCCAGACGCATCCGTTACCTTGCCCACAACCGGCGCGCTGGGCTCCTCACCCGGAGGAGGCAGGTTGGACGGCGTGAGCTTGAAGTTGCGGCTTACGGCTCCGCCGCTGGCCACTTGCACGTTGGACGCGGTTTCCGACCTGAAGCCAGACGCATCAACCGTTATGTTGTAGGTGCCCAACGGGACGGCTGCGTTGCTGTAGTTCCCATTGTCATCCGTCTGCAGCGTGATGACCAGGTCCTCGGTGGTGCTCTGTATCACCACGCGCGCGCCCGCGACGGGGCTGTTGTCCACGGAGCTAGTCACCTGGCCAGACACCGTTCCGGGTGGGAGCCGCGTCATCACCAGGTTGGTTATGGCCTCCTGGGTGGTATGGCCGCCGTGCACTGCCACGCGGTTGGGGTGTTGGAACACGAAGCCGGGCTTCTCCGCGAACAGGTTGTACACATCTGGCTCTACGCCGATGATCGTGTAGTTGCCCTGGGCATCGGTTCTGGCGGCGCCAACGGTTATGCCCTGTTGGCTGACGCGGTAGTCGCCCACTGCTCTCACCACCGCGTTGGGGATGGGACGCCCAAGCTGAGTATCGAACACCCGGCCGGATATCTTGCCGGTGCGCATCCAGCAGAGGGCGTTGTGCATCACCTGGGCGGGGCGGTTCACGCACACGTCGGTCTGGTTGAACTGGCGATAGTGCCTGTGCACGCCCTCAAGACCGAACGACATGAACAGCGTCTTGAAGTGCTTGGCGTCGTCTTGGTTCATATAGACCGCGTTGCGTGGCAGCGTTCTGGCGGCCGTGAAGTTGTACTGAAGCCTGGGCCACACTGCGTTCGGATCGGCGGCGGTCACCGAGTCTATCCACAGCTGGTTCCACGCGCCGTCCAGCTTGGTATCGGTGGTTGAGTGCGGCGGGTTGTACTCGCCCCAAGGTCCGGTTATCTCCAGCGAAGTTGGGGAGTCCTCGCCCTGGCCGCCCCAATCCCAGTGTGGCTTCCAGGGGTCGTTGAAGATCGGGTCTTCCCCAAGGCCATAGCCGGGGGTGCCCGCACCCGTTCCGGTGCCTGTGCCGGTACCAGTGCCGGTTCCGGTGCCCGTGCCTGTACCCGTGCCCGTTCCCGTTCCAGTTCCGGTGCCGGTGCCGCCGGTTACGTCGCTGGTGCCCTGCACCACGTGCCTGTTGCCCTGCCAGGGCGCTACTATGACGTCGGGGTCGGTGTCGTCAACCAGCGTCACGCCGAAGTAGCGGGTAAGCAATGTGTTGGCCTGGGTGCCGCCGTTAGTGAGGGCCCACGCCACGTCTTGACCGGTTAGCATCATGCGGCCGCCGTTGTCCAAAAAGCGCATGATGACGTTTTGGACCGCCGGGTCGTATATTGTGCCCGGGCCAACGGTCAGGTCGCCGGTGTACGGGCTGGCCCACACCACTGCCTTGTCCGCCACTAGTATCTTGGCGGCGCCGCCTTGCGCGTTGTACCCGTCCTCGTAGTGCGGCAGGTAGTTCGCAAGCACGTCGTACGTTATTGGGTCGCGGCACTGGGTGCGCCAGATATCGGCGGTCTCGCCGTAGGGAGACTTGTCGCCCAGCACGTCCCACAGATCGCCGCCGGCGCCTGGCCACGTGTAGATGGGAGCTGGTTGGCCGTCGGTTGGGTCGGTCTGCTTGGGATGCGGGCGGGATGTGTAGTAACTCTCCACGGGATACCGGGTGATGGACTGATTGACGTCCGCGCCGGTGCGGGGCTGAATCCACGCTTGTCCAGCCGTGTAGTCAGAGACCAGCAGGATGGGGTTCTTGGGCACGAACGGCCTTGTGGAGAATCCCCACATGTTATCGAAGTAATCGAACGCGAGCCCGCCGCTGAACGGGCTGGTGCTCACGCTTCGGTCGCCCTGGACGGCGATGTCGAGGTAGAAGTCCGAGTCGGCGTCCGGCGTAACCCATGTGTTGGTGTAGATGCCGTCCCCAGCCACTGCGTCGCCATGCCCACCTGAAGGCCCGTCGTCGTAGAGCGGGATGACGTCCCACGGCTTGCAACCGACCTCCGTTTGGATATCGACCCTTTCGCCGCTATCTACCTCGCTGGTGATGTATCCACCCAACAGGCGGTCGCGGCCAAACACCTTGTCGTCTGGGTTGCGTATAATCGCCCAGACGTTGGCGATGCCGGTCTCCTGCGTGTTGAGGCTTACGGGATGGGCCGTTATCACCACAGGGCTGCCGGGCTTAGCCAGCCGCGGAGTAACGGTGGGCAGAGAAACCATGCCGAACGTCCCGGTGGGGGTTGCCGTAGCCTCGGTATCCCAAATGTCGTGCGGAGGCGTTGGCGATTGGGACGGCGCAGATGGCGGAATGTCGCTTTCGTAGATGAGGCTGGTGGCGAACTCGGCGGGATAGGAGACGCTGGTGCCCCAGCTGGGATAGGTTTCGTTGTAACGCTCTTGGGTGGGCACGGCGATGGTCTCTTTGCGCGCCAAGTTGCGTCCCTGCCAATAGGTGGCTCCGCCGGCGCCCTCTTGTTCGGCGGTGTTGAATATGGTGAACACGCTGAGGCTTGTGCCCACGGCGTCTGGTATGCGGTCGCCGTTCAGGTCGTCGCGGTTGCTAACAAAGCTAACGCCGCCGCCTGGGCTCGCAGTTGGCTCGCGTTCGTAGGCAACGCGGGCTTTGGTTTGGCCTGGAGGCACAACCTCGAAGTCGGTGAGCTGCCTAGGCTGGCCCAACCAGATCGGGGGCAGGGCGCCACCGCCACCGCCACCGCCACTAGGAGATACAGAGGCGGCTGGCTGGCGGATTGGGGCGATCCAGATGTGCGACGTTGAGCCGTATGTGAACGTGTAGTGCTTGGGATCCTGCGTGGGGTCCACGTCTGCAATGGTTGAGCCAGTCGTTCTGGTGAAGATGACTGACTGCATGTCCCAAGAGAAGCAGGGGTCCAGCTCGTCGCCGGTCAAGCCGCGGTCGGGCTCCTTGGACGTGGTGTATTGGATCTTGTACGCCGTCAGCGTGGGAGCGTTACTGGGGTCCGTTCCCTCGGCGGGGGGGGTGAACGGGATGACCCACAGGTCCCAGCTCTTGTCTTTGGATGAGTCTGACTCAAAGATGATCATGGAGCCATCGGGGGACCAGCAGGGCCTAATCTGGTTCTGGCCCAGGCCGGCGCCGGCGACCTTCATGATGAACGCCTTGGCGTCTGGAGACGGATCTAGGTGCTCCTGACGCAGGTCCATAACCATCAGCTTGAGGGGCAGGCCCTTCTCGGCGGCAGCCTGCTGTGTGCCGCCACCAGAGGCCTGCATGGGCTGATATGCGGACCCGGCCGTGGTGCCACCGCCGGTCTGATCTGTGGCGGGAGGTGGCGCCGGAGGCTCTGGCCCCTGGCAGTAAGCCAAGAAGTTGCCGTTCGGAGAGAGGGCTGGGTAGAACTGGTTGCCTCGCTCTATGGTGAGCTGGCCCATGAGGCCGTTGGCGTTGCCCTGAAAGATGTGGTAATGTGGCGGCCCCTGATCTGCAGGTGGACCGCCGCCCTGCATGGCGTGGTAAACGGACTGGCCGGTGGGAGTGCCCGTGCCGCCCGTTGTGCTTTGCTCAGGTGGCTGGCGCTCTATGGCCGGGGTTCGATTGCTGGCGAAGACGAACGTACCGTTCAGGGACCAGCGGGGCTGAATATCGTCCGAGACCGCTGCCCCGTCTCCGATGAGCTTGGTATCGTTACGCGATATCGTCTTATAGCCCGCATGTGAAGCTGGCGATGCCGCGGTGTTTGCCGTGAGGCGAGACGCGATCTCCTCGGCACGAGACCGCGCGGCATTGAAGCGCGGGGGTGTGATGAGAGCGGGAGCTGCTAACGCAAGAAGGATAAGGCCCACTCCGAAAGGGGCATGAGGTGCGAAACCACCAGCCCGCTTCCCCAATGACATTGATGGTCCTCCTTAGCGGCTACCTGTAATCTCCTCCCAGACGTTCCTCACCTGCCGCTGTGTTTCCTGCAAGGAGCCATCATTCCAAATAACCCAATCAGCCAGGGGAAGTTTCTGGGAGAGTGGCATCTGAGACGCGATGGCGGCGTGGATCCGGCTATCCGGCCAGTGCGTCCTTTGCTTTAGACGTGCGATCTGAGTTGCGTGTTCCGACGCTACCAGCACCACGCGATGCACCATGGAACGAGCATTCGCCTCGTAGAGCAGCGGGATCTCGAGCACGAACGGGCCCTGCCGCCCAGATGCCCGCAGTTGGGCAACGCGGCCGGCCATCTGCTTGAGGATGGGCGGATGGGTGATGGCGTCGAGGCGCTGCCGGGCGTCTGGGTTGGTGAAGATGAGGTGCGCCAGCTTGCCGCGGTCTATCTCGCCGGTGGGCAGCAGGTATTGGCACCCGAACGCCTGCACGACGGCGTTATGCAGCTCGGCGCCGGGGCGCATGAGGTCGCGGGCGATGTCGTCGGCGCTGAGGGTTTCGGCGCCAAGCTCTCTGAACATGGCGAGCACGGTACTCTTGCCTGTGGCTATGCCGCCCGTAAGCCCGATGAGCAGCGGCTCGGGGCCAGGCTTACTGCAATTGGGAAAGCGCATGCTGGATGGGCAAGAAAGAGGAGTGCGCCCGGTCCGTGCATCGACACGGTCAGACGCACTCCCAACGGAGTACGCGATCGGGACAGCGGCTGTGGCCAACGCCTGTACGGCTGAGGTCCAACACTGGCTGCAGCCTAGAGCGCGCTACTCTTCGGTGGCGTCGGCCTCGGCTCCCTCCGGCTCGTCGTGGATCTCCTCTTCCAGGTCCAGCTCCATATCCAGGTCCTCTTCCTCGTCCGCTTCGGCCCTGGCTCTGGAGCGCCTGGAGCTAGACCGGCCGGCCAGCTGTTCGCCTATGGCATCTCCAATGGTGAAGCGGTCTCGCTCGCGCGAAGGCTTGGGCACGTACTCGCGAGGCTCATCGCGCTCCACGGGGCGCTCAAGCTGGCGCTTGGAGAGCGTCATGCGCCGCTCTTCGGGCTGGATATCGAGGACCTTGGCCTGCACCTCGTCGCCAACCTTCACAACGCCCTCCGGCTTGTTCACGCGCCGGTGGCTTAGCTCCGCGTTGGGGATGATGCCTTCGATGCCGCCCTCAAGCTGCACGAACGCGCCAAACGGCACAAGGCGGGATACCGTGCCGGTAACCACGTCTCCAACGTGGTATCGCGATGCCACCTCGCCCCAAGGATCTGGGAGGATCTGGCGGAGGCCCAACGAGATGCGGTTGGCCTCGAGGTTAACCTTCAACACCATCACCGAGATCTTGTCACCCTGCTTCACCACCTCGCTGGGGTGCTTGATGCGGGTCCAAGACATCTCGCTGATGTGCAGAAGGCCATCCACGCCGCCCAGATCTACGAAGGCGCCGTAATCCGTTATGCGGCGGACAACGCCCTGTCGAACCTGCCCCTCGGCGAGGCTCTTGAGGGTATCCTCACGCTGGCGCTGCCTCTCTTCCTCCGTGGCCAGGCGGTGGCTAAGGACGACCTTGCGCCGCTCTTTGTCCACCTCAATGACCTTGAGGGGGAGGGATTGGCCGATGTACTTCTCGAGGTTGCGGACCTTGCCACTGCCCACGTGCGAGGCGGGTATGAAGCCGCGGATGCCAAGATCCACTACCAAACCGCCCTTAACGCGGTCGGTCACCATGGCGGTGATGATCTTGTCTTGCTCTTTGGCCTCGATCACGCGCTCCCAGGCCTTCTCGAAATCGGCGCGCTTCTTGGAGAGGATCAGGTTGCCGTCCTGGGTCTCCGCTTCGAGCACGTATACGTCGATCTTGTCGCCAACGGCTACGGGCTCTTCTTCGGCGCCAGGCACGCCCCTGGACATCTCTTGTGGCGGCACCAAACCCTCCGATTTGGTGCCTACGTCCACCAAGACGCCCTCACGGTCGATGTGAACCACCGTGCCCTTAACCACGTCTCCTTCGCTGAGGGACCGGAAGGTGCGCGAGTAGTCCACCTGCCCGCCGTTTTCCTCCTGGTGAGCAGCCTCGGGGGAGGCTGTCTGCTCCGTGGCTTCACAAGCGGGGCTTTCGGCCGCGGGTTCTGGGGCCATGGCGACGCTGCTGGCCCGAGTCGCCTCTCCAACCTGCTCAGGCGCGAGCGAGACCTCCATCGCGGTGTCTTCGCCTGTGCCCTCTACGGGCTCCACGGTCTCGGGAGCCTCGTTCCTCTCATCTGACATGAAAACCACTCCTCGCCGCGGGCCCTGTCGGCCTTGCCTGCCGCAACCCGTCGGACCTAAGAGATTGCTTTTGGACGGCTCTCCACTCGCAGCCGCCGACCTGCCGTCCGCGCAACCACGGATCTTCTCCTCCCGTCCGTGCGCGCAAGGTCGGAGCCTGACGGTTCCGTATTTTCGCTGTGAACGCGGGAGTTCCTTCCGCACAATAATAGCAACCGGCACTTCCGCTGTCAAGCGGGCGTTGCGACGCCGCCAACCTGCCTTCATGCGATACTCCTAAGCTCGCCAGACCTGCCATCGCCCTCTGCGCCGAGGCCGCCAGGAAGGGTTGCTGGCCCTCGATGCTGAAAAACGTACCGAATTGGCGCTGCTGTGGACCGCCTTCTCCTGTTGCGCGCTGGACGTCTGCCACACCGCTGCCAGTACGCCCGAACCGGACCCGCGTAGTTCGGTTCCCGATCTCAAGGAGTACCATGTCCAACTCAGATAGTGGCCCTGTGGCCACGTCTACCCCAGAGGCCAGACGCGAGTCCCAGCGCCGCTCGGTCGCGCATGCCGTGATCCGAGTGCGCAGGGCCTCTCAGCTCGCGTTCTTGGCGCTGTTCACCGTCTTGTTCGTTGCCGCCACCAATAGCCTGGTGCACAGAGTGCCCATACCGGTGGACATGTTCCTGAACATGGATCCGCTAATTGCGCTGGCAACCGCCATCTCCACCAGCGCGGTTGCGGGCACCCTTGTGCTGGCCGCCGACATGGCGGTCTTCTCTGGTGCGGTGGTGCTTCTTACGCTCCTGTTCGGCCGGGTGTTCTGCGGATGGATCTGCCCCCTCGGCACCCTCATCGATGTGAGCGATCGGCTCTTGTACCGCAAGGGGCGTCCCTTCCACCGCCCCCGCCGCTCCGATACCAAACGGTATCGCAACTGGAAATACCTCTTTCTGGTTGGCGCCCTGGTGGCGGCCGTCTTCACCGTCCAGGTGACTTTCCTTCTTGACCCAATCAGCCTCGTTACCCGCACGTTCGCTTTCGTGTTCCTGGCGCCGGCAGTTCACATCTGGAACATGCTGCTGCACGGCGCGGACAAGGTGGGGCTGCAGGGCCTCCTCTATGATCGCTTCGATGTGAACATCGGCGCCTGGCGCATTCTGCCTTACGCATTCCGCCAGAACTTTGTGGTGGTGCTGATGTTCGCGGGGATAGTGGCGCTAAGCTGGGTGCAAGAGCGGTTCTGGTGCCGCAATCTGTGCCCGCTGGGTGGCTTGCTCGGCCTGCTGTCTCGGGTCTCAGTTCTGCGTCATTTCATCGGCGAAAAGTGCAACCACTGCACGCTCTGCCAGCGCGAAAGCCGCATGGGCGCGTACGACCATATGGGCCCCCGAGACGAGCAGCCGGAAACGCACGCCATTTCGGAGTGCATCCAGTGCTTCAGGTGTGCCACCCAATGCAGACCCGGCGCTCTGGTAATCAAGCCAACACTGCGCCGCCCCAGCCCGCAAGAGGGAGCCCCCGCCCCGCAGCCCAAGTTGGACATAGGGCGCAGACGGCTGCTGGGCGCCACTGCGGTTGGCGCCGCGTGGATGCTAAGCGCCAAAACCAACGCCAGGGAGTACCCAGACGCCTCCAGGGCCATCCGTCCGCCCGGAGCCCTCCCGGAGGAGCAGTTCCTGGCCGCGTGCACCCGCTGCGGCGAGTGCATGCGCGCCTGCATTACAAACGGCCTCCAGCCCGCCCTCCTGGAGACCGGCTTGGAGGGTCTGTGGACCCCCATCTTGGTGCCCAAAATAGGCGCTTGCGCCGAGAAGTGCACCGCCTGCGGCCAGGTGTGCCCAACCGACGCCATACGCCCCTTCACCGTCGAGCAGAAGAAGAAGGACCTGAAGCTGGGCCTGGCTAGCGTATCGAAGGACCGATGCATAGCCTGGAACGAGGGTAAGGACTGTATAGTCTGCGCCGAGGTGTGCGCTTACCAGGCGGTGATATTCAAGGACCTGTACGACCCAGCCCTCAAGCGAACCAAGCGGGTCCCAACGGTCGATACGCAGCTGTGCACCGGCTGCGGCCTCTGCGAGCACCACTGCCCCGTTACGCCAGACCGCGCGATCATCGTCTATACCACCGGCCAAGACCGCGATTTCTGACGATCTGGAGGTTGAGTTTCAATGCCCCATCAAAGGCCTCACAAAGCTGCAATCCATGCCTTGGTGCTTGTCTGTACCCTGCTTGCGCTCCTAGTACGGCCAACCCACGCCGCCGTCTCTGCCGCGGACAAGGCGCGCCTATCGGCACTCTTTCCGGCGGATGGGCAGGTTAACGGCTGGCGTAAGCGCAAGCCCATCGCCTTCTACGATAAGCAGACGCTGTTCAACTACCTAGACGGCCAGGCAGACGCCTTCTTCGTGTATGACTTCCGCGCTTGCGCCGCTGCCGACTACGTCCCGTCGCCCTCAAGCAAAGAGGCCGTTACGGTGGACGTGTACGATATGGGCCAAGACACCGATGCGTTCGGTATGTACGCTTCGGAGCGGTACACATCCAAGGAGATCGCCCTTGGCACGCAGGGCTACGTTGAGCCAGACCACGCCAACTTCTGGAAGGGCCGCTACTACGTGAAGGTAACCGCCGTCAGCAGCAAACCCGAGGCACGCAGACAGGTGTTGATGCTGGCCAGGGCGGTGGCCGCACGCATCAAGGCCCCCGCGGCCAAGCCGGCCATACTCAAGCGGCTGCCCCCGGGCTACATACGCGGCACCGAGAAGTACTCGCGCATGAACCTCATGGGCCAGAAGTTCATGGGCCCGGGCGTGCAGGCGGACTACGCCGTGGGCAAGGGAAAGGCAACCGTTTTCGTGGCGCCGTACGCCAACGTGGCCGCCGCCAAGAAGGCGCTGGCCGCCTTTGCGGCGTACGAGCGCAGCTCCGGGCGCGTAACGCCTACCAAGGGCATCGGCGAGGAGGGGTTCCGCGCCAACGATCGGTACCTGAAGGCGCTGCTGGTGGCGCGCAAGGGCTCCACGGTAGCCGGTTCGGCCGGGGCGCCCGGCCCACAAGTGGAGGCGCTGGTTAGGCGGGCGCTGGGACGCTAAAAGAGAGCCGGGCCCACGGCCAGTGTGCACTTCCGCGCCGTGGGCCTTTTCACCCTCCCGGACACTCCGGCGGGTTCTCTACTTCCTCCACAGAAGATCCACAGGCCAGTTCAGAATGCTGTACACCCTCGCTTGAATCCGCGCATGCCGGCTCCCGTCCGCCCCCGGGTCGAAGGGGCAGTAGACACCCGCCACTCCGTACTGGCGCCAAGCGCGGCTCTGCAAGTACCGAGCTCTGCCCGACGCGAGGGCGGACGTGACCACAATGACCTTGCGCCAGCGCCTGGCTTGCATCTGCCTGCCCAAGCTGTCCGCCTCGGCCCAGGGCGTCACGTCGCCTACGGGGAGGCGGAGCAGCTTGGACGGCGGCACGCCCAGGGCTACCAGGTGGCGCTCCCACGGGTCTGCGGTGGTCATGTGCCACAGAAAGGGCCTATCAACCAACGCAATCCGCGGAGCCCAGCCTTCCCGGAACAGGCGCGCCGCCTGGTCCTCTCCCCGCCCATCCGCGTCCGAGCCCGCCAGCAAAATGGCATCCGCCAGCACCGGGCGGTCCCGGTGGACGGTGGCCAGCAGCAACACAGCTACTGGCGAGAGGAGCAACGCCGCACACAGGGCGGCTATCCCCAGGCGACGAAGGAAGGGCCGGCGGCGTCCGCGAGTGCTGGGCTTAGCCTGCCGGCCCCCTGCGTTGCGCGCCCCTTTGGCAGGCGATCGAGGCACGGCCCTACAGCATTCCCCTTTCCGCGCACCGCTCGATCAGCGCGCTCACCTCGTCCCGGCTGCTGCCCTCGCGCATCAGCAGTTCATCGCAATCCACCGCGTTGGTTTCGTCTGGCCCCTTGCCGGTGAGGATGATGCTGTCCGTAAGCCAGCTTGTGCGCACACCGTTGATGGCAGAGGTGTAGTTGGTCTTGTACTCCCCGCGGATGAGGCCGATGAGGTTGTCTATGTTGGAAGCTGGGTAGCCAGCGGGCAGTTCCGGCTGGATCTCGGTGGTTCTGCCGTCGGCCACGTGGATGAGCTTCCCCTCGCGGATCTCCAGCCTGCCCTTGGTGCCATCGAGGATCACCCACTCCTCAAAGCCGACCTTGGTGTTGCCCAGGATGGTGAGCTTGCCCTGGGCGCCGTTCTCCATTGTGATATCCGAGTGCGAGTTGATCTCCACGAACTTGGGGATGAGGTTTCCGCGGTCGTCCTCGAAGCGGGTGTCGGTGCTGCCAACCACTTTCTTGGGCAAGAGCCCGGTGATCCACAAGAGCATATCCTGCAGATGGCTGCCGGAGTCGTTGGGTTGGCCGCCGCCGGAGAAGCGCGGATCGCCACGCCAGCCGCCTCCGCCCCAACGCTGCGCAAGATACACCTCAAAGCCGGTGATATCGCCTATAAGGCCATCTCCTATCACCTTGCGCGCGGTGACGTACAGGGGGCTGTAATGGCGCTGGTAGCATATAACCACGTGCTGGCCGGTGCCAAGGGCCATCTTGGCGATCATGATGGCGTCGCCCACCCAGTTGGTCATGGGCTTCTCAACCAGCACATGGCAGCCGGCCCTAAGGGCAGCCTTCACGTGCACGTCGTGCAGCGAGTGTGGCGAGAACACGCCGACGATGTCGGGCTTCTCCTTCTCGATCATCTGGGTGAACTCGTACTCACCAACGTACCGCTTGATGTTTCCGGGCGTAAACCCCTCAACGCGCTGCGCCAAGAAGGCATCTAGGTGATCCATTACAAGCGCGTTGTTGTCGGCGGCGGCAACGATCGTGGCGTCGTCGCGTGACTCGATCTCCCGGCAGCGCTCTCGCCCCATGCCACCGGGCCCAATCACTCCAACACGAAGGGCATCCGCTTTCTTGGCCATCGTCGCTTGGCGGAGGCAGTTGCTCCGCCTTCCTCCTTTCGGCTTGCGTGCGCTCGGTGCGCCATCCGCGCCGCACCGGAGCTATCCTCTCAGCTCATCTATGTTCTCACGCAGTTTGCGGATGGCATCCAGAATCAGGTCCATGTCCGATCTATCGCCCAGGAACATTGAGTGCGAAAGGCAGACCGACTCGTGAGCGTGCACGCGCTCGGCAACGGGGCATCGCACCTTTGTGTAGTCCGTGCGGCGCTCGTGCTGCTTGCACCCGCCCTCCACGAAGTTATGCTCCTGGAACACGGGGTTCTTGTAGAGCGGATCGGTGTGGCCGGTCCAACACGGCACGCCCTCCGCGCTGAGGGCCTGCATAAAGCGGGCTCGGGTCACGCCATCCCACTCATCCTCGAGAAACCTGATATGGAGGAAGTAGAAGCACCACCTGGTAACGCGCTCGTCTATCCGCAGCGGGGCCATCCCGGGGATCTCCGCCAAGCCTTTGCAGAGGTAACGAGCGTTGGCGTCGCGCAACTGAGCTTGCTCATCGAAGCGGGCAAGCTGGGACAGAAGGATTGCTCCTTGCCACTCCGTCATCCTAAGGTTACTGGCGGCCAGGTGATGCTCGTAGAACGGTCGGCCGGGAATGCGCCCGATGTGGTGGTGCGAATAGAGCTTCTGAGCCAACTCCTCGCTGTCGGTGAGGACGATGCCGCCTTCCCCACACGTGAGGGTTTTCCCCATTTGGAAGGAGAACGTGCCCATGTGGCCGATGGCGCCGACCTTGCGGCCCTTCCACTCGGAGCCGTGGGAGTGGGCGCAATCATTGATCATGAGGAGTCCGTGGCGCCGGGCGATATCGCCGAGGCGGTCCAGGTCCACCGGCATTCCGCCGTAATCCACGGGGATGATGGCCCTGGTGCGCGGGGTTATCAATGCTTCAACGTGATCTGGGTCCACGTTGTAGTCGCTGTCGCGAATATCGGCGAAGACTGGGATGGCGCCGCACATGATGGCCGCCGTGGCAGTGGCGATGAACGTGACCGCCGGCACTATCACCTCGTCGCCGGGCTCGATGCCGCCCGCGCGGAGGGCGCACTCAATCGCCGCGGTTCCGTTGGTAACGGCCACGCCGTACTTGGCGTCTTGGTAGCGCGCAAACGCATCTTCGAACTGGCCCACTTTGGACGCCTTGGGCTCGGAGTAGGCGCCGCGCCACCACTTGCCGCTGTGCAGCACTTCCAGAAGCGCCCGTTCCTCGCCCTCGTCGAAGATAGGCCACTGCTTGCCGATGGGCCTATTGACGGCCTTCCCCCCGCCGTTGATTGCTAGCTTGGGCATCTACCGCCTCCCTCTCCGAAGCCGGCGCACGCTGGCACCGGCCATCCCTTCTGGCGAGGTTTTCGTGGGGGCAACCGCGATCTCCTCTCCTCGACACGGCACGGATAGGGCATACGTGTTAGAAGGCGGCGGGGCGCGGTAGGAGTCCGCGGCGTCTCCGCCTAACGCCATATCGATGGAGCACAAGACATGACCCGCTTCTCCCCGTTGCTTGTTCTCTCGCTGGTGGCACTCCCCCTGGCGGCGAGCACGGCCCAGAAACCGACCACCATCCGCACCATCTACGTCGCCCCTATGAGCCACCTGGACATCGGCTTCACCGCGCCGCCTTCCGTGGTTGCATCCCAAATGCAGGCGGCGGTCCAGCAGGCGCTCGATTATGCCCGCGCTGATCCAGACTACGTGTGGAACGTGGAGACCTTCTGGCAGCTGGAGCAGTGGCTGAACTCGAACCCGCCAGCGAGCGATGTTGCCGACCTGGTGCACCTAGCCAGGAATGGCAGGATCGGGATTGGCGCCGCGTACGCCAACCCGCACAGCGCCATGATGAGCGCCTGGGCCCTCAACTGGCTGTTCCGCCTGCCCACCCGCTGGGGCGCGGAGCATGGCCTTAGGCTCACGGCCGCCATCCTCAACGATGTGCCCGGTCACCCCGGGGACCTCCCTCGCTTCCTCGCCGCAAATGGCGTGCGCTATCTGGTGGTGGGCTCGAACCTATCCTTCTCGCCACCGCTTCCCAAGGAGATCGCCAGCACGCCGTTCTGGTGGCGAGCCCCAAGCGGCGAGCGCGTGCTCACCTGGATCTCCGATCGCTCTTACACCGAGGCGTTCACCTACCTCGGCTTCGATCCCGACACCGCCCGCCTCTTCGCCCCGGATCGCTTCCGCGACGCCGACCCCATGCGCGTGATGGAGCAGGGCATCGCGGAGACCATTCAGCGATACGACAGGCGCGGCTACCCTTACGATTCCATCCTGGCCCTCCACGCGTTCGATAACTGGGGGGCGGGCGTCTCCGGCAAACTGCCCCGCTTTGCCAAGATGTGGAACGACGCCCACGATTCGCCCAAGATCGTGCTGTGCACCCCCGATGCCTTTTTCCGGCATATCGAGGCCAAGTACGGCCGCCAGCTTCCAGTCTACAGCGGCGGCTTCGGCGGGCAGTGGGAGACGAACCGCGCATCGGTGCCTACATCCATGCGGGTGGCCCGCCGCGCAGAGGCCCTGTTGAGGAGGGAGCGTCGCCCAGATCTCAAACAGATCCGCAACCTCCTCGTGTTCTATGAGCACTCGTTCGGCATGGGGCCGCCTTGGCCGGGCCACATGACCCGCGACGAGGCACTGCAAGCCAACCGCGAGCAGGCCAACCTGGTGGCGGAGCTGGCCAGGCTCACCCCTAAAGCCAAGCCGGAGGTCCTGCCGCCCGCCGCCCAGCCGCTGCCGCGCGATGCGACCGCCGGGTCCATCCTCCGCACGAACCATCTGTACTGCACGTCGGCAAACCCCATGTTCGTCGCCCCGGGCGCTGGCGACCTGAAGCCCCTCACCGATGCCCTAGTCGGCGCGTGGGAGGAGCTGTTGCCGGGAGGCGGCGTTCGGCTGTGGTACCGCGTGGACCGCCAGCGGCTGCCGGACTCGGCGCACGTAGTGTGGCTAAGGGAGCTTACCGGTCACGATGGGGCCGCTACAGTGGAAAACCGCACTGCCACCGGTTGGGAGGCGTTCCCGGGAGGGCAGCTGGCTGGCTATACGTGGGGGGGCTGGGTCTGCCCGTTTGGCTTTCGCCTTGGCCGCTGGCGGTACCACGGCGACGGCATATGGGCGTTCCGCAAAGCGACGATTGAGGGCCGCACGTGGCTCATGGGCCTGTGTTTGGGGCAGGGGCTCTCCGCCACGTTCAGAGGAGGCGAGCGTGGCAAGCTCATATTCGCGGAAGCCTATCCCGGCGAGGATCCCGTGGTAGACGTAAGCATCACGCTGCGAAGCAGTTTGCACTAGCGCCGCAGTGGCCCCAATTCGGCATTGGAGGCCAGGGCGGGCGTCACTTGTGGCGCTGTCGCCTCCGCTCCGACGCACAGGCCGCCAGCAGTCCCAGCAGGCTCCCAATAATGCCGAGGGTGACGGCGGATGGGTGCGCGCGTATCTGGCTCCACGCGAACGCGAACGGCATCTTCAGCCCAAGGAGCGCCCACGTGCCCAGCGTTATGCCGGCGCCGATGAACGGGTCCAGGAAATGCTTGAGCGTGAACGGCTCCTGCTCCCGGGCGGCCAGCCAGCCGGGGGGCATGGAGTACGATGCGAGCTCTATGAGCACGCCGCGGCTGAGCGCCCCGACCGCCATGCCGGCCGCTATGTACGCGAAGTGCCTCTTATGGGCACGGGCAAACTCGACGGCACCATTGCGCAGCATCTTCAGACGGCTGGGTTTTCGCCGCCGCCTGACCCGCTTCATGCCACACACCGGGCAACGGCCGTCGGCCTTGCGGTACAGGGTGCCACATCCGCGGCAGACTGTGCTCTGCGTGGCACCACAGGCGGGGCACAGGTTTGGGTTGATCAGCAGCGTCTGGCCGCACCGGTAGCATGTGGGCCTGTCATCGATCAGAGGCGGTCGCAGATTGGCGGTGGTGGGCCGCTCTTCCGGGCCGCCGCTGCCGGTGGGCTGCTGATCTCTTTCGCCATCTGGTTCGGAAGAAGGTTTCGATGTGCTCATAGCTTAGGTGAACCGCTAGTTCGGGGGGCCAACAACTGGTCGATCGGTTCGCTGGGGCTCTGAGCTTTCCTTCCACATCTGGGCCTGCCATTCCTCCCAACCTTTGACAGGCTTGACAGGCCGTTAGGGGGAGCGTGCCATGGAGATGCCCCTGTCCCCGGATGCAACTGACAAAGGAGGAGCGGACAGCGAGTAAGCAAGAAACCCACGACTGGGACGAGTGAGGGGCCATCAAGAAAGCCAGGAAGGCAGGGGACCGCCGGTCGGACCATTATCCCCCAATGGCCTCGTTCCGTTTGCTCCTGGCTTTGCAGCTCTACGCCGCGATCTGCCTACGCTCGCACCCGAGCGCCAGGCTGGAGGAGTTGCGACGGCGGAGGCGGAACTGTGCTGAGAGGATCGGGCGCACGGCGCAGGAACGTGAACAGCAGACATACACAAGCAGCAGGGGAGGTGGGCGGGCGCTCCGCCGCACCCGCCCGATGGCTTTGAAACGGTACGCAAACGCTACTCGAATGCGGTGGCCACGCTTGTCTGGGTGTGTGCGTGCTCCGGACACGTGCAGTCCTCGCCTTCTGCACACGCCTCACAGCAGTAGACCTCGCCGTCAACCTCAACGCCTTCCCAGTCGAACTCCATACCGCATTCCGGACATTCCTGTTTGGTGGCCATCGAAGGTTACCTCCGTGTACGCTCCTGTGGGAGCACCGGCCTCATGTTACCGCCGAACCGAGCCGGCCAAACGTGGCCGACGGCCGCCCTGTCAAGCGGGCCGCTTGCAGCATGACTAGCGAAACGAGGGGTATACTGAATGGAGATGGTGGAGATATTCAGCGGACCCACATACCAGGCATCCATCCTCAAAACCGCCCTTGAGAACGAGGGCATACCCGTGATGGTGCAGCCCACCGGCCCCTTCGCCGCTGTGGTTGCGGACGTGGCTCAGCCTCCGTTCCAGCGGCTCCTCGTCTCCCAAGAGGCGTACGACCTCCAGCGCGACGTGATTGAGCGTTGCCTCGACCTGGTGGGCGGCGACGAATCCGTGAGCAATCTAGAGGAGCAGTCCGTGGCCGCTGGCGAGCCGGACGCCGATTCCCAGCCTGAGAAGCCCACGGAGGGGCCGCTTGAGCTGGTAGATCTGTTCAGCGGCCCGCGCTATGAGGCGGATATGCTAAGGGAGGCTCTGGATCGGGAGGGCATACCGTCTGACCTCGAGCCCGCGGGACCCGTGGCCACCGTCTTCTCCGAGGGAGCGGTCGGCGCCGTCTTCCACGTTCTCGTCTCCCGAAAGGAGTACGAGAGCCGCCGCGACGCCATCGACAGGTGCCTGGCGCTCTTCTCCCCAACGGCGGAGGACGACTCCGGCCAGGATGCGCCCGGGTGACTGCGGCTGGAGCTAACCCGGACTCGGCTGCCGCGTGAGCAGAATCGGATTGCCTTTGGCCAGCCGCACACGGGTCAATGCGCTCCCTGCAAGCCAGCCCATAGTTGCCCTCACTCCTGGCATGCAGCTGGGGCTGGGAGGTGTTCGCCTCAGCCCGGCTTCGCCATCCCTCTCCCACTTGCGCGGAGAGGAGAGGTGGGAGGAGTGTGTGAGGTTGTGGCTGCTTCGCGTAAGCTGATCAGGCGGTGGAGGCCCCCCTCTCCTCGAGTTTGCGCCGTGGGAGAGGGGGGCAGTGGGTGGGGGAAGCCCGTATGCGGGGTTGCCCTCACGGCCAGATCGATTCCAGCTCCCACACGTCCAGCGAGAGTATGGTTGCCGTGCCACCGGTTGCCCGGACCCGCACGCCCTCCCCGCATTGTTGTGGCAGGTAGCACGAGCTGAGCGACTCCCAGCTCTGCGCGCTGAACACCTCCGCAGAGGTGCGATCCACCAGCACACGCAGCGCTATTCCGCCCTCAGTTGGCTCCACGACCATGGACCTGCCGAGGCACGACACCGTCCCCGAAGACGGATGCCACTCCACCCGCACCCCACGCACCTCCAGGGCTATTTGGGCGGCGCTTTCGGCCCTCACCGCCAGCTCCACGTCGAAAAGGTCGCCGGCCGCATCGGGTACGGATAGCTCGCCGGGCCCCAAAGCGGCGTTTTTCAGCGCGTGGTGGACGCGGCGCAGGCGGGCGATCTCTTCCACCGGGCGTCTGCGCAGGCGGTATCCGTCGGGCGTTTGGTGGAGGGTGAGTTCGCACGGGAAGCTCATCTGCTGGTTGAACGGCATCCCTGGGTAGCTGCCTCCCCGCATCCACGCCATCTGGATTCTGCGTCCATCCATTGGCGGAATGTCGCTGAACGTCTGCACCGCGTAGAAGTTGGCGCCCGCGTCCGCTGGGTGCGGTCCGCTTTCCGGGGTGAATACGCGCCCATCGAAGCGGCCCACCAGGTAACGCCCATTGGCCGCAGTGAATACCCACCTGGCGTTCCCAGGGTCGCCGTCCACCGGCATCTCAAAGAAGTCCGGGCACTCCTCGCTGCCGGGGAGCGTGAGGGTTTGGATCTGCTGCCACCGCTTGAGGTCGGGTGATGTGAAGAGGGCGAACTCGTTTCCGGTCAGGTAAAGCGCCATGACCCAACGGTTGGTGGGGCTGTGCCAGGTCACCTTTGGGTCCCGGTTGCCGCCAACGATCTGGCCCAGAACGGGGTTGCCGTGGTACTTGGTCCACGTACGCCCGCGGTCGTTGCTGTAGGCGATGCGCTGGGTGAACGGCTGCCCGGCGGATCGCGGGGAAACCCCGCCAGCGGCAGTATAGATGGCCACCAAGGTCTCCTCGCTGCCTTGACCGAGGCCGGCGCTGTTCGGCCAGTCAACAACGGCAGATCCGGACCAGATGTCGCCGAACTCATCGGGCTCGATGGCGTTGGGGAGCTGCCGCCAGTGCAGGAGGTCAGGGCTGATGGCGTGGCCCCATGTCATGTTAGCCGGCTGAACGTCGTGCGGGTTGTGCTGAAAGAACAGGTGGTACTCGCCCTTGTAGAAGACAAGGCCGTTCGGATCGTTCAGCCAACCGCGCTCGGCCGTGAAGTGGAACTGGGGGCGAGGCGGCTCGTGGTATGGGTTTGGCATGGTTCGCTGAGTGCTGGGTGCTAGCCGCCGAACTGTCTTCTGGCGTAAGCCACCAAGGCGGCGCCCGCCGCAAAGGCGGACTGAAGCTGATACTCCCTGCTTCGCTGAGTTACCGGCAGCAGGTCGAACAATGGCATGTGCAAGTGGCTGAAGTAGCGCTCCAGGTCAGCCATGGCGGACACGGTGCCGCCGCCAGAGCCGCCCGCGGCCGCTATCCCAACCGCCGGCACGCGCCTAAGCGGAGACGTATCCCGGATGAACCACTCGCATCTGCGCAACCGGTCCAGAAAGCTCTTGGCCGACTCGCTCACCTCGCCGAAGTAGACGGGCGTGCTGAGGACGAACGCCTGGGCGGCGTGCATGCGGTCTCTCAGGCCCTGAAACGCATCTTCTTGGGAGCATAGGCCCTCTCTGGCGCACCTACCCCATCCGTTGTCGCACGCCTGGCAGGCCCCGATCCGCAAACGGCACAGGTGCACCAGCTCCGTTTGGGCGCCCTGCGACTCGGCGCCCTCCATAGCACGGAGCGCCATGGAGCCGGTGAGGCCGTCGGTGTTGGGGCTCGTCTGAACAAGCAGAACCTTCACGTGTAACCTCCCTTCTTGCGGACTGCGCGTGTGGGTACCGCCTACGCTCCCTTCGCAATCTTGCCCAAGAGCTCAACCATGGTCACCAGATCGAGCAGGTTGTGGTGGATTATGGGCGCAATGGGCTGCGGATTGCCGTCTTTGACGTAACGGTGGTAGATCTCGGGGATCAGCGCGCCCGGAACATCGTTCACGCGCGTGCGCCCACACACGTAGCACTCCAGCGTCTGCAGCTTGCAGTTAGGCAGGTGGTTGCGGTACCGCCGCCTCGCGTGGTGCAGCAAGTCCACGTGGTGATTGAAGGGAACCAGGGGCAGACGGTGGTAGGCGCACCTGTCGTTCATGAACGGCACGTCGAAAGATTTGCCGTTGAAGCTAACCAAGTGCCCAAAGCGCCCTAGGAACGCAACGGCCTCTTCCAGGATGGCAACCTCCTCCGCGTACGTCCGCGCAAAGAACTGGTGCGCCGCGAGCCCCTCTCCATCAAGCCACATGCACCCGATCAGAAAAAGCGGGCAGCTAGACAGCCCCGTCGTCTCGATGTCGATGAAGCAGATATCAGAGGGGTGGTCGGCAAGCAAGCGGCTCAGCTCCGGATGGAGGGCCTGTTCCGCGGTCCCATCCGGACCGGGGTGCTGGCGGTGCCACAGCGATGCGTACGCGCCGGACACGGTGCTCAAGATGGGAGACACGTCCGCAAGCCTACGGGAGATGAAGTGATAGGTGCCACCGCTTCCGGAGCGCTCCTGTCCGGGAAGAGCACCATGCCATGGGGGACAGGCCACCGCGGTGGTGGGAGACGCAAGCGGCGCGGATTGCGCGGGTGGGGGCTCGGGGTCGCCGCGGCCATCCGGGGGGAGGTGGGCTAGCTCACCACGGTTCATGCGGACCAAGCGCTTTCTCAGGTCGGCTAACAGTGCCATCCGCCCTCACCTTCCTGGCCATGATAGGGCGTGGCGAACAGCTTGTCAAGCCACGGCGAGCGTCCCTGAAGCCCACCGCCGCACGCCGTACCCCAGGCTCCTTCTTCCACGGGTGAGAGAGAAGCGGTTAGGTCCCCACAAGCTCCCTTTCGCCCGACCGAAGCATTGGGGGCAGAGCAGCGGCCAGGGCAACCACAACCCGGCAGGCGGCCGGGGCTATGGGGTTGCGGCTCCGAGGCGGTGGCCGAGCTTGGCTTCCTGCCTCCATGTGCCCGCTGCAGCTCCGCATCCGCTTCACCAAGCGACGCCCGGCAGGAGCCGCATGCGGTGTGGCCTAACTTTCACCGTGCAGCTTTCCGTTGTGGACTGGAGGTCGCATTATGCTCACCGCCCCGCTTCTCTTGCTGCCGATGCTGGCCGCGTCGCCCGCCAACTTGCCGGAGATCGTCACCGTCCGCCCTGCAGATACCGGCGAGGCCCTGGTGAACCCCGACATGGGCTGGACCATGCACTTCTATTCCAACATTCCCACCAACTATGGCTCTAAGCTGGAGCCTTGGGATACCCTGGACGACTTCCCTGGCCTCTCCACCGTCTACCTCCGTGTGCCGTGGGCGTACCTGGAGCCGGAGGAGGGGAAGTTCAACTGGGCGCTGTTGGATACGCCGGCCCAGCGCTGGATATCAAAGGGCAAACGCGTGGCTTTCCGCATAACCTGCTCTGAGAACTGGATGAGGTTCGCCACGCCGGAGTGGGTGAAAGACGCTGGCGCCAAGGGCACCTTCTACGACTTCGGCAAGGGCCCCAGCGAAAACGGTGCGTCGTGGGACCCGGATTTCGGCGACCCGATCTTTCTCCAAAAGCTAGATCACTTCCTGGCCGCCATGGCCGCCCGCTACGATGGCAACCCCAACGTCGCCTTCATAGACGTGGGCTCTTACGGCCTGTGGGGGGAAGGCCACACGCTGATGAGCAGCAAGGTGCCGGAGGACAAGGCGCTGCCCATCATCAAGAAGCACATCGATCTGTACCGCAAGCATTTTCCCCATACGCTGCTCTGCATCAACGACGACGTGGCCGGCCCGGAGAAGCCAGGTGCGCATTTCCCGGAGACCGACTATGCGCTCTCCAAAGGCGTAGCGCTGCGGGACGACAGCATAATGGTTCAGCCGCCGCCGCGCTCTTGGTTTCACGCGGAGATGGCCCAGGCGTTTTGGCCGCGCTTCCCGGTCATTCTTGAGCATGAGCACTACGGAGGCTCGAAGCAGCGGGGTGCTTGGGGTGATGGCTCGCTGTTGCTGCAGGCGGTAGAGGAGTACCATGCCAGCTACATGTCCATCCACTGGTGGCCGCGCGAGTTTCTGAGCGAGAACCGGCAGGTGATTGAGCGGATAAACCGGCGCTTGGGATATCGGCTGCAGCTGCGCGAGATGAGCTGGCCGCGAGAGGTTGCCATAGGCAAGCCGTTCACAGTGAGCAGCCAGTGGGCAAATGCGGGCGTGGCGCCGTGCTACCCCGGCGGCTTTGTGGCGCTAACGCTTAGGGATGAGAAGGGCGGCATCGTGTCCGTGCTCGTGGACGAGGGCTTCAACGTGAGGCAGCTTGAGCCCGGCCCTCCCGGCAAGGCGCCGGTGCACTCCGTAAAGGCGGAGTTCACTGCGGGCCTTGTGGCGCCAACCACCCGCCCCGGCGACTACGAGGTGTACGTATCCGTAGGCGACCGAGATGGCACGCCCCGCATTGCGCTGCCGCTACCAGACGGCGATGGCCATCGCCGCTACCGTTTGGGCAGGATGAGGCTCGTCAACGGCGGTTAGCGGCTTCTTGCGTCAGGATCACGACGTGCCCGGAAGCGGTGTCCAAGGCCAGTGCGGCCGCTTTGGCGCCCGAGCCGTTGTGTTCGCGGATACCCAGCTCTCTGGGCAGTACTTGGCATGGCCGTCTAGGAAGCACCAGTTGCGCGTGGGCTCCGGTTGCCGGTTCTCCCAAAGCGCCTTGTTGTTGCGGTGCCACAGCCATATCTCGATGAACAAAAGCACGTCCGTGGGGTCATCTACTGAGGTCACTTCCTCCTCCGACCGGTTGAAGAGACCGATGTTGTACCAGTAGCTTGACCCCCAGTACTCGTACATTGGCTTGCCGCCTGCGTTATCTATGCTGGCGGGTAGGCCGCTGTCGCTTGGGCACCGAAGCGTTCCCTCGTTCTTGATGTAGCTCTTCAGCGCCTGAGGCCACACCCGAATCGTGTCCCACCCTTGCGCGGTGGTGGCCACGAACTGGTTATCCCAGTCATCCATGTACATGCGATTAGCTGTGCCCAATTGCCTTAGGTTGTTGAGGCACTGGGTAGAACGCGCCTTCTCTCTGGCCTGCGCGAACACCGGGAACAGGATTGCCGCTAGGATGGCGATTATAGCAATCACAACAAGCAGCTCGATAAGCGTGAACGCCGCCCTCTGGCGGTGATGCGCAGCGCTGTGCATGATAAGCTTTCCTCCCTCTCGAAAACATGTGGGGTCGCCGCAGATTGGCCAGCGGAAGCTGATCTGAACGCTTCCGCTCTATCGCCCATCTTCATCGCCGCATCGGCCCGATGTACGACTTAGCCACCACGGCGTCGTCGTACCAAACGGTGTTGGTCTTTGGGTTGTCGTGGATGTACAACTCCAGCCAGAAGCCGTTCACCTTTAGGTCTTCCACAGTGCGCCAGCGAATGCCCGTGAAGCGGCCGATGAGCTTGCCATCAACCCAGAAGGCCTGTTCGCCATCCGCCTCGCCCGGCTGGTTGAGCTTCACCATCATCTCAAGGCAGTACCAGCGTCCCCGGCTCAGCAGGAACTTGCGGTTGGGTTTGAACATGTTGCCCCAGTAGTGGCCGTCTGGGTCGCGCTTCATGTCAGGGTAATAGGTGTACATAAAGAGCTCGCCGGGCGGGGGGTTGCGCTTCCAGTCGCGCCATGGCTCAAGGCCGGTGCTGAAGCGGTCGGTGCCGTCGGGCTTGACGTCGGCCACGCCGAGCAGCCAATGGTTGTGCATGCCCACCAGGTTGCCGCCCACGTGGTTCAGGTCTCCCTGATCGTACTCCTCGTCGAACATGACGTACCAGCGGGCGAACACGGTGTCGAACCCCGGGTCGAACCACACGTGCATACCCGCGCCCTTGCCCTTGCCAGGCTGAACGGTGAGCTCGGCGGCGCGTTTGCCGGAGTGCACCCGCCTGGGATCTCGGGTGGTGGGAGGCACGTCTTTGTCCCACGTCAGACCGGCCTCGAAGCCATCCGCAAAGATGACCGCGGGGTCCTTGCCGATGCCAACGTCGCGAGGGTACTTAGCAGCTAGGCCGGGCCCTTGGGGTAGCGCTCTGGCTCCCAGGCTGGGAGCACCGATCCCCGCTACGCACGCCACCGCAACGCATATCGCTGTAGCAACGCTCATTGCCTCACCCCGTTGCACATGCGCGTGGTTGGCGGCGCTCCGCCACAGAGGCGGGGCGGCACCGGCTGTGCTTCCGTCACGTTCGCGCAAGCACCATCTTACTCGACGGCCCCGCACCCTTACGCCGATCGAGAGGTCAGGCACGCTCCGGCCTCACAACGAGCAGCTTGGCGGAGCGTGGCGGCATCTCCTCCACGGCAAAGGTTCCGGTGTGGCGGCCAAGGTCCTGTCCAGTCCAGTAATCGCTCACAAGGCTCCGCCCGTCCAGGCGGAACGAGAGCGACCGCGGCGCATCGCCCCAATTGAGCAAGCACACGTGCATCCGACCGCGCAGCGGGATCCTGCCCACCTCCAGCCCCTCATCCTCGAACCTGGCCGGCACGCCGGTTGGTGGGAGGAGCTTACGCAGCAGCCTCAGCCTTTCCGGAGCTATCTGGGGCATATCGTCTCCTGAGAGCACCATACCGCCAGTGGCGTATATGGCGGTGGCGTGGAACAGTAGCTCGTTCTCTGGGAGGCTGCCCGTTAGAAGCACGCAGTCAGGGTCGTTCCACCACAGCTTTCCGCTCTGCCAGTTGCGGGAGAGGTTCTCGCGCGCCGTGCGAGCGAAGCGATCCCAGGAACGGCCGATATCTCCTGAGGAGCGGGATCCGTGGATGAGCCCCAAAGACGGCCACAGAGGGTGGTTGCAGCCCAGGATGAAGGCGTCGCCGGCGCCACGCAGGATGGCCTCCATTCCCCGGCGGTAGGCCTCCACGCGCGTGGCCTTGGGATCGTGGAACCTGCCGCCGTGCATGGCGCCCCAGAAGTTGGCATCCAGCTTGAAGTAGGTGCAGCCCCACTCCTGGCGCAGCGTGCGGAACAAGCCTTCCAGATGGCGTTGCACCTGCGGGTGCGTGCCATCCAGGGCGTACCAAGGTCCGCGCCGCCACCCGCCAAAGGTCACGCGGTCGGACGGGAGGGGATGGCCATCTGCATCCATGATGAACCAATCGGGGTGCTCCTTGGCCAGGCGCGACCCCTGCTCTGCGATGAAAGGAGCCACCCAGATGGCCGGTTGGAACCCTCGATCGCAGATCTGCCCCAGCACGGACCTCACGTCCCCGCCGAACGCCCTGCCGGCCTCCAACCAATCGCCCATGGCAGGCTGGTACCCATCGTCGATCTGGACGTACCTCAGCTCAGGCAGCTCACGCGCGGCGAACTCAAGGTTCCTGGCCACGTCTTCGGCGGTAACGCCAGGCCCGAAGGTATACCAAGAGCACCAGCCGGTTGGCGGCGATTTGGTGAGCAGCGGGCGATGGTTCCGCCTCATGCGAGCAGCCAGCAACGAGAGGAGCGCCTGGCGGTCCGCGCCAGTGCCAACCAGCAACTCCTCAAGCTGCCAGCTTTCGCCAGGCGCCAGCTGAAGCCCCTCGGTGTCAACCACCACATCCACGGATTCGGGGCGCACGTAGAACTTGCCAACAAAGCGCCTGCAAGAGGTGAAGCCCATGAGCAGATTGGCGCCAGTCGGGGGTGAAAGGAGCACCATGCCGTAGCAGGCCAGGGCATCAGCCGGCTTGGGTATGCGGTAGTGGCGCTCATCGGTTAGGTCACCAATGGGGTGCGGCGCCGCCATGGTGCCGCCCGTCTGGCTCAACATGGTGAACCCCTCGCCGTACAAGCGCGTATCTGCCGTAAGGCCATGCCGAACCGAGAGAAGCACCACCTCATGGATGCGGACCGGCGCAGCGCCGGTGTTGGCAACCTCCGTCCGGCAGATGCCCCCTGCCCAACTGCGCCGCAGATGCACGGCGTTGGTGGGCCGGCCCGTGGCGGCATCAACAACCCATCCCGGGGCGCGCTTAATGCTGGCCAGCCCCGGCCACGCGTTATCCAACCCATCCTCCCCTCTGGCTGCGGTCAGCGCCAAACCGGACGCCGCGGCGGCTGCGCCCTTCAGCAGGTTGCGCCGGCTGATGGGTGCGTTATGATCTTCGTTCATTGGCATGGTGCCCATAACCAAGCGTGCCACGTGCCATCCGGGGCAACAAGGAGCACGGTTCGCTCCCCGCGAGCCGCGCTCAATCCGCCCTGGTCACTTCCTTCACGCGGCGGTACGTCATGACGGCCGCGCCCGGCTGCTCAGGCACGACAACGTCTAGCCCTTCCTGCATCATCTCGCGACCGGTGAGCCGCCTGGAATCTCTCTCGCCCACAGCGGCCACCACGTAAGAGGCATTGGGGTCCAGGCCATACAGCCTCAGCCTGAGCTGGCCGTTGACGCACTTCTGGCGGCGGAAGGCCTGCACCATGCCATCGCCCCGCTCCGGTCGATTGAACTGCCAGGCGATCCAGGCATCGTCGGCTTGGGTGTATGGGGTAAGTGGGTAGTAATCGCCGTAGTAGCAGCGGCTGACCTGGCGCCACTGGCTGAACAGCCTACGCAGCGCCGGATAGTCAAGGCCCCTCTCACGCACGTCCACGCCGCAACCGAGGGCAGGCGCGGCGTTGCTCCAGAAGGCGTACGGCTCCACGGCCGTGACGCCTCCGCCGTAGTAAGGCGCGGCTGCGGACGCCACGGTGCCGGTTCCGTGATATGGCAGCCACATGGAGATGCCATAAGTCATGCACTGGTGGCCGATGGGCTCATATGCGTAGTCGCTGCGCCAGAGGGGCACGGCGCGGCGCATCGTCTCGAGGTCGTTGCGGCGGCCGCCCGATGCGCAGGAATCGATGAGCATGTTCGGGTGGCGGCGCCTTAGCTCGTCCCAGAAGGCCAGGTAGCCCATCACGTACTTAAGCTCGGTGATGCCCTGCCTATCCGACGGATCGTTGGCGCGCCAGAAGGGGAGCGGGTCGATGTTGAAGTCCTGGCGATACAGATCGATGCCGTTCTCTGTGATGAGGCGATCGATATGCTCCACCAGCCAGTTCCAGGCCTCCGGATTGCCCAAGTTGAGGAGGCCGTTATCGCCTCCGCGGAGGATCCAATCCGGATGGTTATCCATCAGCCAGGTGCCTGCGGCCACGCGCTCCGGCTCAAACCAGACGAGGATCTTCACGCCCCTGGAGTGCGCGTGCTGGCTTATCTTCTTGAAGCCGTTGGGAAAGCGGGCGCGGTCCACCTCCCACGTGCCCACCTGTGGCCATCCCTTCTGCTGCACATACCAACCAGCGTCCATCCACCAGTAGTCGATCTTCAGGCGCTCCTGGAGGTACCTATCGATGTGCATGATCTGGTTCGCCTCGTTGGCGCCGATCATCTCTTGGTACGCGCGCGAACTGCTGGCCAGCATCAAGGGTTTGGGGGGCCTACCGCCGGGGCGCGGAACCCCGTGGGCAAGCATCCAGCGGCGCCACAGGTTCTGGCCCCGGATCCAGTCACCGACCCAGGCCTGCAGAACGATGAGGGGCGTACGAATCTCCTCGCCGGGGTGTAAGCGGAGGTGGGTAAGCTCTTGGCCAGCCCTGATCCGGATGCCATCGCTCTGATCCCGGGCGAACTCCGCCGCCCACTGGCCCGGCCACCCCACCACCACTATCATGCCCTGGTGGCCCCACGCCAAGTTGAAGTAGGACATGTCCGACTGGGTGGGCCGGCCCTTGTCTGCCGCTATACGCTTGGCCGCGCCGGGAGCAAGCGGGGTCTCTTGGGGTGCATAATCTGATCGGGTTGCGAGGGAGCCGGTGTTGTGGTGCAGAATGAACTCCGGGTTCTCTCCCCTCCTCACAACGGCATCGAGCGCCTGGATGTCCTGGATGATGGGCGTGTCTGCTTGCCCGTTATTCCTGAAGTACACGGTCCATTCCACGGTGGGGAACTCCCTGTACTGCAGGGCGACGCAGCGCACAACGAGGCCGGAGGCGGGGTCGGTCCAGGTTAGGGTGTGCTGGATGCGGTTGCGGTCCAGCCTACGAGAGGAGCGAGCTCTGTTCCAACGCGGGAGCAGCTGAGAGCTTGGGCGGCCATCATACGTGAAAGAAAAGGGGTAAGCGTTGGCATCGGGTCCGAACCACTCAGTGGTCCACCTTGCGGCGGAGTCCATCTCGTCTCGGGTTGGCTTCACGGCCCAGGCGCCGGTGGTGGCGATGGAGAACGCCGCCGCGGTGCACACCAGAAGCAGCAGATAGCACATCACAGCCTCCAAACCAGCGCAACTCTCATGGGCACCGGCGTGGCGGAGCAGGGCAGAAGGCTGCCCCACACACGGCGCCACAGACTGATCTTGGGCCAACGTGCCGGACACGCCATCCAATGGTGGTGAACAGATGGCGGGCTGCGGCGTTACTCCGCGTTGTAGCGGTCTCTGCACACTATCTCGTTCAGCGGCTTACGCGGCCGCGCCTCCGGCCAAGAGGCAGGATAGCCCAACGTCATCAGGTTCACCACAGCCACGTTGCGCGGCACGCCCAGAACGGACTTCACCTGATCCTCGTGGAACGCGCCGATCCAGCAGGTGCCCAGTCCCTCCGCCACGGCGGCCAAGGCCAGATGCGTGAGCGCGATGGCCACGTCTGTGGCGAAGCTGGTTCTGTCGGCCTCGGGCGTATCCTCCGCTGCGGGCTGGCTGCCTGGCTCCAACCCACATCCAGCCACTACCACGGGAGCTTGAGCGATGAATTGTTGGTTCCAGCACGCCGGCACTAGCTGTGCGCGGATATCTGGGTCGGTAACCACGATGAACTTCCAGGGCTGGCGGTTGGCTCCGGATGGAGCAAGCCGCACGGCGTTGAGCAACCGTCTAAGAACGTCTTCCGGCACGGGATCGGGCTTGTACTCTCGGACGCTGCGGCGTTTCTGGATGGCCTCGTAAACGTCCATGGCGCTGCCTCCTCGTCTCAGGGCGGCAGATGGATGGCCGCCCACTCGAGCCGTTCGCCCTTGGTTGCCGCGCTCCTGCATATGGCAGGTGCTGGCTTTGCCGCCATCTAATGCATACACAGAGGTTGCGGGTCCACCGCGGCCACTAAGGACACTCGGAAGGATCACATCCATGGCAACTGTGCGCAACCGGCCCGCCTATGCCGTGTTTGCTCTTCTCTCCTTAGCCGCGGCGCCAGCCTTCACCTCAGCCGCGCACGGCGCCGAAAGGGGGATACCGATTCGCTTTCACCTGGCGAAGCCCGGCAACGTAACGCTTGTGATTGAGGATGCAGACGGAAAGCGAGTGCGCAACCTAGTGTCGGACACCCCGTTCCCGGCGGGGGATAACGTGGCATGGTGGGACGGCACGGACGACCTGGCTCGCGATACCGAGGCGGCGCGCCACGGATTGTACCAGATACCTGCCCGCTTCGTAGCGCCAGGCAGGTATCGCGTACGCGGGATAACGCATCGGCCGGTGCATCTGCGGTACGAGTTTGCGGTCTACACAAACGGCAGGCCGGCGTGGGAGACCGAGGATGGCCGCGGGGGCTGGCTGGCCAACCACACCCCGCCCAGCGCCGTCCTCTTTGTGCCCGCCGTTGACGCGGCCAAGAGCCCAGCAGCCCCATGCGAGGGCGGCGTTATCTTGGTGGGCAGCTACGTCTCGGAGGGCGGCAGCGGCTTGGCGTGGTTGGACCTGCAAGGCCGCAAGCGATATGGGCAGATGTGGGTGGGTGGCGTGTGGACTGGTGCAACCCACCTGGCCCGCGACGACGGGCCACGGCGTGTGCGCGGCGTGTACGCCTATGCCGGCGCCGCGTGGGAGGGCGGTGGCTTTGATGGCCCCAAGCCCGAACTGCGCCTGGCAGAGCTCCTCACCGCCGGTGCACGCGCTGCCGCCCCGAGGGATTCGCGCTTTGGAAAGGGGTGGGACCGCCCGCTGCTTGCCCCAAACTCCCCGTACCCCGGCATACTTCCTCAGGATGCCAAACCGGGCCAACAGGCAGAGCAGGATTTCCGTTACACCTTCCCGGACAACGCCCACACCGGCCTCAGCGGGCTTGCGGTCCACAATGCGCTCTTGGTGGCCAGCCTGCCCAAGATGAACCAGCTTCTATGGGTCGACGCCGCGCGCCGCCGCATCATGGGCACAAGCAGCGTGCCGGACCCGCGTGGCGTGGCCTATGACGCCGATGGGCGGCTGTTGGTGCTCTCCGGCAGGCGACTCCTGAGGTACACGCTCGGCGAGGACCCAACACGGCTCCCTGAGCCCACTGTGGTGGTTGGCCACGGGCTCGAGGACCCGCAGGGCATCGCGGTGGCTGGCGGCCGCATATACGTGAGCGATTGGGGCCGAAGCCAACAGGTGAAGGTGTTCCTCCGAAATGGCAGGCGGGTAGCAACGTTCGGCCACGCCGGCGAACCGAAGCCCGGTCCGTACGATCCGCTGCACATGAACCACCCTAAGGGCCTCACCATCGATGGCCGGGGCAAGCTGTGGGTTGCTGAGGAGGATACCCAGCCGAAACGCGTTAGCGTGTGGAACCCAGATGGCACGCTGTGGCGCGCGTTCTACGGCCCTTCCGAGTACGGCGGCGGTGGCACGCTGGACCCAAGGGACAAGACACGCTTCTACTACCACGGCATGGAGTTCAGGCTGGACTGGGCCTCTGGCGCCAGCGGGCTTGTAAGCGTCTACTTCCGTCCCACCACCGGAGGCATGCCCCTTCCCGATGGCTACGGCGCCAGCGGCACGCCCGATACACCCCTGTATGCCCACGGCCGCCAGTACATGACCAACTGCTACAACTCCAATCCAACCAACGGCTCCTCCATATCCATGCTTTGGCTGTTGGAGAAGGGAAAGGCGCGTCCGGTGGCTGCGCTGGGCCGTGCCGCGGATTGGAGCCTGCTCACAAGCGATGCCTTTCGATCGCGATGGCCTGCTGGAGTGGACCTCAAAGGGGATCGAAAGGGCTGGCCCGCGCTCTTCGTGTGGAGCGACCTGAACGGCGATGGCCAGGTGCAGCCCAAGGAGGTCCAGATGATGAAGGGCACCACCGGCGGCGTAACCGTGATGCCGGACCTGGCGTTCCTTGAGTCACGGGTAGATGACAGGACAATGCGCTTCGCTCCCGTCCGCTTCACTGCAGCTGGCGTCCCCGTGTACGATCTGAAGCGCGGGCAGGTCCTCCTCACTGGCGCTCAGCCCCCCACCAGTTCGGGCGGAGACCAGGCGTTGCTGACCCCGGACGGCAGGTTGGTGCTAACGGTAGCCCCAAAGCCGTTCGCACCGGAAGGCATCGGCGGGCGCACTTGGTCGTACCCCAGCCTGTGGCCGGGCTTGCATGCATCCCATGAGTCGGCGGCCCCAGACCGGCGTGGTGAGCTCATCGGCACCACGCGGCTGCTTGGCGGCTTTGTGGCCACCAAGGGCGGCAACGCGGGACCGCTCTTTGCCATCAACGGCAACATGGGGCCTATTTACCTCTTCACTGCGGACGGTCTGTTCGTCGCCCAGCTCTTCCAAGACGTCCGTCAGGGGAGGTCATGGACCATGCCAGAGGCCAAGCGGGGCATGCTGCTTGACGATGTGAGCCCGCACGATGAGAACTTCTGGCCCTCCATAGCGCAGACCAGCGATGGGCATATCTACCTAGTGGACGGCGGCAGAACAAGCCTGGTGCGGGTGGACGGGCTGGAGACCATTCGCCGCCTTCCCTCCACATGGGTAACGGTGAGCCCAGCCGACCTGCGTGCGGCCAGAGAGTGGCAGATCCAAGAGGAAGCCAAACGCCAGCAGGCCGGCCCCCGCGAGGAGCTGCGCGTGGCGATGCGCGGGACGGCGCCAGTGGTGGATGGCAAGCTGGATGACTGGAACGGCGCCCAGTGGGCCACCATCGATGACCGCGGCACGCGCGCGTGGTTCGACAGCAACAGCAAGCCTTACGATGTGAAGGCCGCCGTTGCCGTGGCGAATGGCCATCTTTTCGCCGCCTTCCAAACGGGTGACCCGCAGCTCCTCCGCAATGCCGGCGACGCCATTGCCCCGTTCAAGACGGGCGGCGCCCTCGACCTGATGCTGGCTACGGACCCCAGCGCCGATCCGGCCCGCCTTGGCCCTGTGCCTGGTGATGAGAGGCTTCTGATAACCTTGGTGGAGGGCAAGACCAAGGCAGTCCTCTACCGGGCAGTGGTGCCGGGCGCCCAACACCCGGTGCCGTTCTCTTCGCCATGGCGCACCGTAACCATGGACCAGGTGCAAGACGTAAGCGACCAGGTCCGCCTGGCAAGCGCAGAAGGCAACTACGAGGTGTCGGTGCCGCTTGCGGTGCTGGGCCTGAATCCATCGCCGGGACTCCAGGTCCGTGGAGACGTGGGCATCCTGCGGGGAAATGGCTTCCAGACACTTCAGCGCGTGTACTGGCACAACAAGGCCACCGCAATCACCAGCGACGTGCCGAGCGAGGCTGAGCTCACGCCTCAGCTTTGGGGCACGTGGCGGTTCGTGCCGGGGAGTTGACGGGGCCGGGGCTGGGAGCGCTGGAGCTAGTTGCAGCCTCCTAACCGTGCCTCATTTCAGGGGAGGCTGCGCAGCTCGTAGCCCGGCGCAGCCCCTACTACCAGCCACCTGCCGCCTATAGGCCATCGCCGCCAAAGGCGCCCGGCCTGTACACGTGGCGGCCCACTCCGGCTACGTTAACCCCAACAAAGCCTGCAACCACCACGCAGAAGCCCACAACCAACAGGAACATGGTCTTTCGGCCGCGCCAGCCCTTCACGTTGTGCGCGTAGAGGTAAGCGGCATACACCGCCCAGCCCGCAAGCGAGGTGACCACTTTCGGATCCAGCGCCCATAGACCACGCCAATCCCTGTAGGCGAAGATGAAGCCAGTGATCAAGCCAAGGGTGAGCAGGGCAAACCCCACTGCCGCGAGGCTGTTCGCCAGGTTGTCTGCCTCGTCCAGCGAGATGAGCCGTGAGAGGAGCCCAAGCCGCTTCCGCTTAAGCCGCCGCTCCTGCACGAGGTACGCCACCGCGGCGCAGAACGCCAACGCCAAGCTCCCATACCCCAGCAGCGACATGGCGATGTGGATCTTAAGTGAGTGATCTCGAGTAACTAGCGGGTCCGCGCCGTAGGACGGCTGCGTTGAGGCCACGAAGATGGTGAGGAAAGCGAGAGGGAGGGCAAACGCCCCAAGGGCCGGCGCTTTGCCGCGGCGGTCCACCAAGAGGTAGGCCAGCACCACGCTCCACGACATGAACGAGACGGACTCGAAGAAGGTGGTGAACGGGGCGTGGTGTTTCCCTAGGCCGAGAAGCGCCAGTGCCCCGGTGTGCGCCAGCCACCCAGCCACAGCCAGCGCCCACGCCGCAAGCGACCAGTCTGTGCCTTTGGCAAAGAGGTTGGCGCCGTAAGCTATGCTAGCCAAGAAGTAGATGGTGTAGGCTATGCCAAACAGGCAATCGGCCGCGCCGATCACGTGCAGGCCTCCCTGCCATTACGCGGCGGGCAGGAGATCGGAAGCGGGCTTTCTGTGCACTCCATCGCATCCGGCTCGGAATCGGGCCCGTTCTCGCACTGCAGCTCTTCGCGCATGCCGTCCAGCGCGAACAGGTGGCGCACAGCTCGCAGGTACTGCTCTCCCTCCTCGTCGTCCGCCCGCGCCTTGAGTTGCCGAATCGGCTCCTTAAGTATGCGCTTCACAATGCCCTTAGTCAACAGGTCGAGCAGCTCCCTGTCCTTTGGGGAGAGATGGGCCAGCCGCCGCTCCACTTTGGCCAACTCCGCCTGGCGGATCTCCTCAAGCCGCCTTTGCAGGTTTGAGAGCACGGGGCCTACCGCCATGCCCCGGCGCCATGCCACGAACTCCTCAAGCTCCTCCCGAACGATCGCCTCTGCGCGAGCCGCCTCCTTCTCACGCCCGCTTAGGCTGCGCTGCACCATTGCCTGCAGGTCATCGATGTCGTACAGGAAGACGTTCTCGAGCCGACCCACATCGGGCTCCACGTCGCGCGGCACAGCTATATCTATAATGAAGATCGGGCGCTGGTGGCGGCGCCGCATCACCCGCTGCACCTGGTCCTTGTGGATCACGGCGTGGGTGGCGGCGGTAGAGCTCACCACGATGTCCGCGGATGCCATGGCATCCTCAAGCCCGTCGAAGTTGACGGCAGAGCCGCCCAGGCTGTTCGCCAGGGCATGTGCGCGGCAGAGCGTGCGGTTCGCCACGATGATCGATGAGACTCCCTGCTCCGCGAGAAGCCTAACCGTGAGCTCGCCGGTCTCGCCCGCCCCCACGATGAGGGCCGACCTGCCGCTCAGGTGGCCGAAGATCTCCCTGGCGAGCTCCACGGCGGCCGCACTCACCGACACGGCCCCCCTGCCGATCTGTGTCTCGGCTCGGACCCGCTTCCCCGCGGCCAGTGCGTGGCGGAAGAGGGCGGATATCACGCGGCCAGCGGTGCCGGCTTCCTCCGCCATCTGCATGGCGGCGCGCACCTGGCCCAACACCTGGCCCTCGCCAAGAATCATGGAGTCCAGGCCAGCAGCCACGCGCATAAGGTGGTGTGCGGCCTCATCGCCCATCTTGTGGTACAGGTGGGCGTCCAGCCCCTCTCGGTTGCCGTACGTGTGATGGAGAAAGGCGTCTAGCTCGGCGCAGCTCTCGTCGGCCAGGCAGGCGTACAGCTCGGTGCGGTTGCAGGTGGAGAGGATAGCGGCCTCCAACACGCCCGGACGCCCACACACCGCCGTCAGCGCCGCAGCCACGCGGGCGGGTGTGGGGAACGCCAAGCGTTCGCGGACGTGCAGCGGTGACGTCTTGTGGTTCAGCCCCACTACCGCGACAAACACGCGCGCGCCTCCTCCTCGGCTTCCTCAATCCTGCCCTCGCGGAGCAGTTCCATCGCCCGCGAGGCCAGTACCCTCTTCCAGATGGACGCTCGCTCCGCCTCGGAAGCTCCCATGCGCAACACCTCCGGCCTCAGGCGTCCCATCAGGTCGGCCATCAGCCCGTACTCCGGACCGATCGCCTCCTCAAGCCGGCGCCGTACCATCTGTGCCAACGATGGCGACCTGCCCTGCGTGCTGACGGCAACCAGAAGGCTCCCCCTGCTCAGCACGGACGGCACGATGAAGCTGCACAGCTCGGGGTCGTCCACTATGTTCACCAGCACGCCGCGCTCGTTCGCTTCGGCGGAGATGAGCGTGTTCGCCTCTTTGCTGTTGGTGGCGCCCACCACTATGATGGCGCCTTCCAGGTCTCCAGGCCGATATGGACGCCGAAGCCAGCAGATCACCCCGTCCGCGGCCATCTCCTGCAGCCTAGGGGTGGCCTCCGGCGAGATGAGCGTGACGACGGCGCCGTACTCCAGCAGCGACTCGATCTTCCGCTGAGCGACGACCCCTCCCCCAACCACCACCGTGCGCTTGCCCCTCAAATCCACGAATATGGGGTAGTAGTCCGGCATCTCTCTATGCTATTCCCGCTCAGGGCTTGCGCGAAGTCCTGGCGCGGCTTCCGAAACGATCACGGAGGCTAGGGGAGCCGGGAACCCATGCGCCGACGCATTCACCTAAGGAGGCGAGCAATGACACGCCCAGTATGCTCTCGGCTTCCTTGCTCTCATGGTTCCCCACTGCGACTCTGCGTACGTCCCCTCTGTCGGCCGTCGTGGTTCGCCCCGGCGGGCTGCAACCAGCGTTCGGCGTTACGCAACGGCTGACGGAGCGCGCTCTGGAACAGCCGCCGTAAGCTGCGCGTCTTCCCATTGCCGCAGCTCCTTGCCCCGCCGATAGATCGTAAGCAGACCGCCAAGCACCACCAACAGGGTGCCAAGCCACACGGCGTTGATCAACGGCTTGGTGCCTAGCTCTATGGCCGCCGCCTCCGTGCTGCTGCTCGGCGAGACCGCGCTTCCGGCAACGGACAGCATCACGGCATGCTCCTCCGCGGAGATGCCAGCGATCTGAAGCTGCAACCGGCCGTCCTTAGTGGTGGCCGCCTCCGACGTTCGCGTGCCGCTGCTCTCCACCGTGAGCGCTGGAACCAGAGTCTCCGCTTGGCCGTTGTGGCGCACCGCAACCTGCACCCCCACACGGATGGAGTTGCCGCTCATCGACCCAGCGGCGAACTTGACGAACCTAAGCGTGTAGCCGGCCACATCCTGGTCTTTGCCCTGGGTGAGGACAACGCGGTTGGCGTCCGTGGCCTCCGGGGGGCCCGATGGCGAGATGTAAAGGTCGTGCAGCGGGAACTTGCGGACGTATGGCTCCGTCACGGTCTGCCCCTGGCGGCTGGTGAACACAACCGGCGTCGCCGTGAAGCTCCCGCCGTGCCCATTCGTGAAGTAGATCTCCATGGTGGGCCTGCCACCTGGTGGCGCCGGCCGCATTCCCCTGTAGGTTATGGCGTAGCCCTGCGCGGCAACCGGCTTGTTGATGGGCAATACCAGCTTGGTGGTGGTGCCGTACATCGTGGAGGAGACCGCGCCCACAAGCAGCAACGCCACGCCAACATGGGTTAGGTAGCTGCCCAGTCTGTGTACGCGCAGCGGCGACCGCACCAGCACGGCGCCGTTGGCAACCAACGCCATCACGGCGAACGCGATGAGCATAAGCATTGCCGGATGGCGAACTCCCAAAACGGCCGCAACTACGGCGCTGACGACCGCCGCAGCGATGGGCCCCCTAACCCGACGCACCACCTGCTTCGCGCGGGTGTCTCGCCAGGAGAAGACCGGTGCCAGCGCCATCAGCACCGCCACCAACACCGCCATGGGCGTGGTGGACCTGGCGTAGTACGGCGTGCCCACGTTGCTTGCGGAGCTTGGCAGCCACCGGCCCAGCGCAGGCACCTTGTGGCCCAGCGCCGCCAACCCACCGCTTATAATGGGCGCGGATGTGCCAGCAATGATCAGCGCGCCCAGCAGCGACAACACGACGAGCGCCCAGTGAAGCAGCGACTCCTGGGATGCGGCCGTGGCCTTCAGCGCCCGTTGCCCCTCACGGGTGCGGGGGATTCGCCCAAGCCGCAACAGCAGCCCCGCAAGCGAGATCACCGTGAAGAACGCCAGCCACACCACCAGGTGGCTGCTGATGCCCATGTTGCTGAACGAGTGGACGGAGAAGTTGCTTAGGATGCCGCTGCGAGTTAGGAACGTGCTGTACATAACCAGCAGAAAGCTGCTAATGCACAGCAGCAGCGCGGTGGGCTGCCACGTGCCCTTGGTGCGCACCACCAGCAGAGCATGCAGAGATGCGGCCGTGAAGATCCACGGCACCAGCGACGAGTTCTCAACCGGGTCCCAACCCCAGAAGCCGCCCCAGCCAAGGACCGTATACGCCCAGTATGCGCCCAGGCTTATGCCCGCCCCCAGGAGCGCGAAGCTGAGCGCCGCCCACGGCGTTACCTTCCTTGCCCACGTTGAGTAGTCGTTGCGCCAGAGGGCGGCCATAGCGTACGCGAATGGGATGGCTGACGCCGCGAACCCCAAGAAGAGCACCGGCGGGTGAAAGGCCATCCACGGGTTCTCAAGCAACGGATTCAGGCCCTGGCCGTCTGGGGGAACCTCTCCCAGCGTGGGGGCGAACGGGCTGCGCGCCAGCATAAGGCTGATGAGGCACACCTCCACCAACGACGCAAAGAGCATCATCGGCGGCTCCATCTCGCGGGAGGTGCGCGCGGCAACCATGGCTATGGCGCCCAGCAGCACCGCCCACAGGAGGAACGTGCCCTCCTGCCCGGCCCAGAACGCGGAGATGAGGTACCTCAGCGGTAGGTCGCGGGAGGTATACTCCACCACGTAGGCGTTGCTGAAGTCGTGCTTCAGGATCTGGATCATGAGCTGGGCGGAGGCGCCCACCAACATGATGAGCGAAACGGCGAAGGCAAACCGAGCGAGGGCCAACAAGCCCGGCGGCTCGTCTGGGCCGCCAGGCGGCTTTCGGGAGGCGGGCGGCGGCAGCAGGGATAGCGCCAAGTAGCACGCCGCCGACGCCAGAATCGCCACGAAGGCGAGGAGTATGCTGATAGAACCGAGGTTCACAGATGCCGTCCTATCGATGGTTTGGGGGCCGTGGCAAGCTGACCAGGCCAGCCAGCCACCGCGTTGGCGTTATGTTCCCGTTTGGTACTTGCTTGGGCACTTGAGCAGCAGCTTATCCGCGCGGAAGGTGTCGCCATCCACATGCCCGATGGCCACCACCTTATCCGCCTGGTCGAAGTTGCCAGGCTTTCCGCCCTGGTACACCACGGGCATTACGGTGCCCTCGTGGTCCTTCAAATAAAAGGTAAGGGTGCCGCGAACCGGATCGAGGCGGGTACGGGAGTGATCCACCTCGCCGCTAACCTGAACGGCGCCACCGGTGGCCCTGGCCTCTCGGAAGGAGACGTAGGGCGTTAGGGATTGCTTAAAGGCGGTGGCGCCGAAGGCGACGAAGCCGGCCAATGCCAGAAGCGTAATGACCACCTTAGCCTTCATCTATCCGCCTCGCGATTCCCCTAAGGCGCGCATCCAGCCTGAGCAGGTAGATGTACACGCCGATCCACACTATCATCGTAACGGCAAGCACCGCCTGTAGTTGGCTCAAAGGATGTCCTCCAGAGCGCGCTGGGCCAGGTCGTCTGCGGCGACTCTAAGGCGGAAGATCCAGGCTGCCAGCGCCGTAAAGCCCACGGTTGACGCCAGCATGAGCAGCAGGATTGGCGTGGCGATCCCACCGCTGCGCATCACCGTGGGGTGGAGCGTCTCAAACGCCCGCGGGATCACCAAGACCAAGAACGGCATAACCACGCAGGCGATGATGGCGTACACCGCGGAGATAGCGGCGCGCCCCTCCCCCTGCGGGAGGGCCGCCCTAAGCGCGAAGTACGCGAAGTACAGCATGAGCAGTGCGGTGATGGTGGTTTCGCGCGGGTCCCAGTTCCAGGCCACGCCCCAGTTGATCTGGGAGAACACCGCGCCTGTGAGGGTGGCCAGTATGCAGAACAGCAGGCCAAGCTCCGCCGCTACCGCAGACTTGATATCGAGAATCGGCTTGCGCCTAGATAGATACAGCCCGGCATAAATACCCGAGGCCAGAAAGGCAATGCTGGCCACCCACGCGCAAGGCACGTGGAAGTACAGTATTTGGTGGGCTTGCAGCCGCGGCACCGGCGGCGCGAGCAGAAACGCCACCAGTATCATCGCGGTCATCCAAACGCCCACGAAAATCGGCAGGGCCCCCAAGCCACCAACTTGCGCCTTGGGTTTGCTTGCGAGCTCGGCCGTAGATGCTCGTTCCATCGCTTCTCCGTTGCCACGGCAAAGGCGATCTACCGTGGGGCATGCCGGACCCGGGGCGGAATCCCCGTCCTTAGTCTTCTCTTAATATAATAGCAGGCCTGCCCGTATACCGGAACCGTTCCGACGGCAAATGTGGCATTGTTCACGAGTCTTTTGGTCAGGCATCGTACCACACGTGCTCAAACAAGAGCAGGCCGGCGGCAACCATGGCACCGGTGAACGCCACAAGCACCTTCACGTGCGCAGCGCCGTCCGCCCACGGTGCGCCGCGGAGCGCCACCTCCGTGCCCTGAACCGCCGAAATGAGCACCGGCAACAACAACGGAAACGAGAGGACGGAGAAGAGGGCCCCGCGCACGCTGGCCTTCGCCACGATGGCAGCCACCAGCGTAGACGCTGACACGAGACCCATGCTGCCGCACGCGATCACGGCGATGAAGAGGCTGGCGTTTCCGGGTTTGGCGCCCATCAGCACGAGGAAGAGCGGCACCACCACGAGATCAAGCAAGCATAGCAGCAGCGCGTTGAAGCACAGCTTGCCGACGAAGACGGTATTTGGGTCAGCCGCAAGCCTAAGGGCGTTGGCGGTGCGCGTCTCCTCCTCGTGCACGAAGGTGCGAGACAGGCCGGACATGGCCGAAAAGAGCAGTATGAGCCACAGCAGCGGGGAGAGCTGGCCGGGGATGGGGGATGCCGCGCGCACCGAATAGCTGACGACGGCAAGCGTGGTGATGGCGAACATCACAACCGCGTTGAGGGCGTACTTGGTTCGGAACTCGCTTTGGAGGTCCTTGACCAACACCGCCCAGGGGCCCTCAGCCCAAGTGAAGAACTTCATCGCCGTGCCGCACCTCTTCAGCGTTGTTGGTGGCTATCACAAGCAGCCCCTGGGCTTTCTGCTGCGCCACCACCTCTGTCACCATCTCCTCCCCTGCCGCATCGAGGTTGGAGGTGGGCTCGTCGAGCAGCAAGATGGGTGGGCTATGCTGAAGGGCGTATGCGTACCTTAGGCGCTGCTTCATGCCGGAGGAGAAGGTGCCAACGGCGTCCGAGCCCCTGCCGCCCAGCCCCACCCGCTCCAGCAGCTTCTCCTGCCGACCCTCATCGGCTGGCAAACCCCTAAGCCTGGCGAAGAAGGCTAGGTTCTCCGCCGCGGTCAGCTCGTCGTACAGCATCAGGTCCGGAGCAACCATACCCAAGCTCTGACGCATTCGTGCCCTGTCCATAGGCCCGCGCTCGTCGGAAAGGCACACCTCGCCGCGGCTGGGCCTCGCAAGGCCGGCGATTATCCTAAGCAGGGTAGTCTTGCCAGCGCCGTTTCTGCCAGTAACCACCAGGCAGCGGCCGGCATGCAGCTTGAGGCTGACGTTCCTGAACAGAACGCGCCGCCCGTACGCCTTGGCCACACCCTGAAGCTCCAAGGTTACCATATCGTCGCCCATTCTAGCACCCATGAGGGGTAGAAGTCAAAGCAGGCGACCGTGTGGCTGCGGTTGGCGGGAGAGACCGCGCAATGGCACGATCTATGCAGCCGGATGGACGGACGCACGCAGCAAGCCACAAGCGCCAGTACGCCTAGCTGTGTGAGTGATAACGCACAATTCGAAACTGACCAGATGAATGCGGAAGTTGCGGCAGCTGATGTGGAATAATCGAGAGGAGGTGACGCCTAACGCACGTCTGCATTGGCTCCGGATCGTGGCTCGACGGGCGATTGGCGCGCACCCCAAGTAACATCAGGGCGGCAGGTTCCGCAGGCAAACGTGTCTGCGGCGACGCTCAGGAGGCGAATCACATGAAATCGGCTAGGATGTGGTGGACTCTGTTTGTGACCGGAGCGGTGGCATGCTGGCTGTCTGTAGCAGCCTCCGCAGGACCTCTGGACAAGGCCGACGGCGCCATCAGGGCCGTTCTGGCGGACGGAGCCGGGCCTTCCAGCGTCCGTGTCATCGTAACCGCTCAACCCGGGCAGAACGACGCGGCCAAGAACGCCGGCAAGCGGTGCGGCGCAGCCAATACCAAGGACCTCAGCGATGGCTATGCCGCCGTCGTTAGCCGAGACGCCCTGCTCGGTCTGCTCGGCGATCCGTCTGTTCAGGACCTCCATGTGGATATGCCCGTGCTCCCAAGCATGGACGTCACCGCTACCTCCGTGGGCGCAACCCAGGTTTGGGCCAACACTGGCATCACCGGTACCGGCGTAACCGTCGCCGTCATCGACTCCGGCATCGCGCCCCAGCGAGCTCTCAACGACGCCAAAGGCAACAGCCGCATCGTTGGGTGGCTTGACTTGGTGAACGGCGCCGCACAGCCGTACGACGACAACGGCCACGGCACCCACATAGCCGGCATCATCGCATCGAGCGATCCAAAGTACAAAGGTATCGCTCCGGACGCCAAGCTGGTTGGCGTTAAGGTGCTGGATCAGAACGGCGCTGGCTATACCAGCGACGTCATCGCGGCCATAGATTGGGTGGTTCGCAACAGGAACCGGTACAACACCCGAATCATCAACCTCTCGCTGGGCCATCCGCCCGTCGAATCGTTCGAGACCGATCCGCTCTGTCGCGCCTGCGAACGAGCATGGCGCTCCGGCCTGGTTGTGGTCACATCCGCCGGCAACCGCGGCCGCGACGCCGATGGCAATTACCCGATCTACTTTACCATAGACAGCCCAGGAACTGACCCAACCGTGATAACCGTTGGGGCAGCCAACACCCAAGGCGGCACCGGCCCAGTCGTGATGACCACCTACTCATCCCGCGGGCCTACCCTCGGAGACCATATCCTCAAGCCGGACCTCGTTGCCCCAGGCAACCGCATAGTTTCGCTCGCGGCCGTCGGCTCTGAGCTGTATAACTCCTGCCCGGATAACGTGGTTGATGGCAACTACATGCGCTTGAACGGCACCAGCATGGCCGCCGCCGTTGTGGCGGGCGCATCCGCCCTGTTGCTGGCCCAGGACGGTAGCCTGGACCCGGATACCGTAAAGGCCCACCTGATGGTCTCCGCCGACAAGCTGAACTACGACATCTTCACCAGGGGTGCTGGCTACCTCAACATTCCAGCCGCTTTGGCCGTGCCCGGCACCGCCACCGGCCTCGCTCAGTCGCCCACCGTCTACTTCCCGCCCGACAACACGCTGATGGTGGACGCCTACTTCCTCATCACCGAACCCGTGTGGGGTAACAAGACCACGTGGGGCGAGAAGACCACTTGGGGTGAGAAAACCACCTGGGGCGAAGGCGGAGTAGCCCCTGACAAGACCACGTGGGGTGAAAAGACGACATGGGGCGAGAAAACCACGTGGGGCGAAAAGACTACCTGGGGTGAGAAAACCACCTGGGGCGAAAGCTCACCGTGGACCGACCTCCTAGCCTTCAGCGACAAGACCACTTGGGGCGAGAAGACCACCTGGGGCGAGGACACCTCTTGGGCAGACAAGACCACGTGGGGTGAAAAGACGACATGGGGCGAGAAAACCACGTGGGGTGAAAAGACTACCTGGGGTGAGAAAACCACCTGGGGTGAGAAGACCACTTGGGGTGAGAAGACCACCTGGGGCGAAGGCGCCGTCTGGCCTGACAAGACCACGTGGGGCGAAAAGACCACCTGGGGTGAGAAGACTACCTGGGGCGAAGGCAGCGTGACCTCAGACAAGACCACCTGGGGCGAGAAGACCACCTGGGGCGAGACGTTGCTCGGAGGTGACGCATGAACCAGCTAAGAGCACGTCGCAGCTACCGATCTCATGCCAACACCAAGGGGGACACGATGAATAAGGTTCGAATCGCCATCACCATAGCCGCAATCGCAGTGGCAACCACGCTGCTTTCCGCCGGTCCTGCACTGGCAAAGATCACATGGGCAGGATAACCAGCCGGTTCAGGAGAAACTACTGGCTGGCCGTCTCTCGATCACGGGGGCGCGCAATGAAACTCAAGACCACAGTTGGGCGGTTGTGTAGGGCCCTGGTCAGGTGGCAAGAGCGCCGGGTCGAGCGGGAGAGCGCCGTCTTGTGGCGATCCCTCAACCACCTGCCATCCGTGCCATGGATCCCCGGCGTCGAGGTGGTGACCATGGACAGGCACCACCGCGAGCAAGACCTGACCGATATATACAACGAGGCGTGCGCGGGCACTCCCGGATTCCATCGGGCGGGCCCGGTGCAGCTCGAGGCGTTCAAAGCCTCACCATATCATGATCCAAAGGGCGTGTTCCTGGCCAGAATAGAGGGAACTGCCGTAGGCTACTGCTTCGCCAGACTGACGCCCGGCGGCTTGGGCAAGATCACCGGATTGGCGGTGCTAAGCGGGTACAGGCGCCGTGGCATAGGAAGGGCGCTGGTGTTGAGCGCGCTGCATTACCTGCGCGAAAAGGGCGCCACCCGCGTACGCCTGCTCGTCGATCCGGAGGACCCCGCCCAAGCCCTCTACGAGAGCCTCGGGTTCTCGGAATGGAAGCCCGTGGAGGAGTCCCAGCTGCTGGCGGCTCTCGTTCCGGCTGGAAGATAGCGCGCTTGAGCACAACATAACATGCGGCAGCTATCCTGGATAGCCAAAGCCTATCTCGGCTTTTGGTACGCGGCAGGCGCAATTACGCTTGGCTACGTTGTGCTGCAGCAGCGGCCAGGAGGCAAGGCGGAACTGCCTCTCCTCCTGGCTGCCTCCGGATACTTCTGCTCCCGTAAGATACGTCTGGCTCCATTTCCCCGCGGCGCCGGCGGCAAAGAGCGCGTCGCCCAGCTCTCCATAGGCTCTATGGTGACGCTGGCCACGCTGTTCATGCTTGGCCCCGGCGCCGCGGTCATCGTTGACGCGTTCGGCACGCTGTGCGAGTCGTTCTACCCCGCTCGCAAACGCTGGTATGTGGCCGCCTTCAACATCAGCAGCCTGGCGGCCATCACCTTCGTTGCGGGCAAGCTGTACGTGGCTATGCACGGCAACGTGGGCCCAGACTGGTCCAAGGTTGCCCTCACCAGCCTTAGCGGCCTCAACGCGTGGGCCATGCTGGCCGCGGTCCTAACCTATTTCGTCCTCAACACCTTCTCCGTGGCGTTCATCGTTGGGCTTGCCAACGGCCGCGGTGCTTTGGCCACCTGGCTGGAGAACTCCAGCTGGTCCCTCTCCATCTTCGTGGCGGCAGGCTCCCTCGCCGCGGGCTTTGCGCTGCTGTACCAGCAGTATCGGCCGCTCTCCGTGTTGCTCCTGCCCATAGTAGTAGTGGTGCTGAAGGCGTACGACTTCTACGAGGCTAGGCTGGAGGAGCAGGCAGAGCGACAGCGGGAAAGCGAAAGCCACATCGCGGAACTTGAGGGCAGACGCAAGGAGCTGCAAGATCTCCTTACATCCGCGGTTGAGTGCTTCGCCACTGCGATCGACGCCAAGGACCGCTATGCCCGCCCCCACCTCAACCGCGTGCGATCGTACGCCGTGGCGATCGCCAAGAAGCTGGGCTACACCGACGAGGCGTTTCTGGAGGGGCTCCGCCACGCAGCGGCCCTGCACGATATCGGCAAGCTGGGCGTGCCGGAAACTGTACTCAACAAGGCCGGCCCGTTCAACGCGGAAGAGCGAATCCGCATGAACCGCCACACCATCATCGGCGCCGAGATCCTAGCGCCCATCAACTTCCCGTGGCCGGTCATCCCAATCGTCCGCAGCCACCACGAGTGGTGGAACGGTCAAGGCTACCCAGACGGCCTCGCTGGCGAGGAGATCCCGCTCGGAGCTCGCATCCTCACCGTGGTGGACGTCTTCGATGCGCTCAGCTCCGATCGCCCATATCGAACCGCCCTCAGCCGAGAGGAAGCCGCCGCCTTCATCCGCAGTCGGGCCGGCACCCAGTTCGATCCCAGAGTTGTGGACGCCTTTATGGAGCTGCTCTCGGACCCGGCGTTCGTCCATCAGGTGGAGAGCGAACAAGATAGGTATTCGCTTCACGTCGATTCCACCACGGGCGGCGAGCCGCTGTCACCCGGCACAGAGGGCCATCCCCTGCCTCCGGCAGACCGGCGCAGCTCTGTGCTCGAGAGCATCCGCCAAGCCAATCAGGAGATGATCGCGCTATACGAGGTGGCCCAGTCGATGGGAAGCACCCTCAACCTGGATGCCACGTACCGCATCCTGCTCGGCAAGGTCGAGAAGACCCTGGGGTTCACCTCCGCCGCCATTTACATGGTGGACGACCGGTCCCACAATCTGACGGCCGTTGCGTCCGCGGGCACCCACCAGCTGGCGTTGGCCGGAGCCACCCTCCGCACCGACGCCGGGCCCGTGTCGCAGTGCGTTAGGTCGGGCCAACCGGCGCTGGGCGCCCGCGCCACCGAAGGGTTCCGGGACCCATCCATGGCGGTGCAGCTGCAGGACCTCCAATCGGTGATGGTGGCCCCGGTGGTGCTGGGTGGCCAGGTGCAGGGAGCCATCGCGCTGTACCACGTGCAGTCGGGCTTCTACACAGAGGACCACCTGCAGGTGCTGACCATGGTGGCCAACCACGCCTCCATGGTCATCCAGAACGCCAAACAGTACGAATATACCAGGGAGCTGGCAATGGCCGATCCCCTTACGGGTTTGGCCAACCCGCGGCGGCTGTTCTCGCAGCTGGAGCAGGAGATCGCTCAGGCGGCCGCCAACGGCAAGCCGCTCAACGTGCTGTTCATAGACGTGGACGGCTTCAAGAGCGTCAACGATACCTGCGGCCACTCTCGCGGCGACGAGGTGCTGAGAGATATCGCAGCCATCATCCGCAGCCACGTGCGCGAAACGGACCTAGTTGCCCGATACGCCGGCGACGAGTTCGTGGTGGTGTTCTGCGGAGCATCACACGCTCGTGCCAGAGACGCCGCCAACCACATCCAATTGGACGTGCGCGCCTACAGCCAACTGCACGGCTTAGACCATAGTTTTGGCGTGAGCTTCGGCATCGCCAGCTTCCCGGATGACGGGTCGGATGTCCGCTCCCTCATCGAAGTGGCAGACAACCGCATGTACGCCAACAAGTACGACCGCAAGAGCCTCAGGCTTCCTGACGCAGTACCAGAGCCAACCCAACGCATCCTGCTCGACTAGGCAGCCAGACACCTACGGCTTCAGGGACCGCACTGCCTGGGCTATCGCTCGGATGTGAGCGGGCGTGGTGCCGCAGCAGCCGCCGATGATGCTGGCGCCCGCAGCCACCAGGTCCCCAACGCGGGCTGCCATATCCTCTGGAGTCTCTCTGAACACAGCCACTCCGCCCTCCAGCACGGGCACGCCGGCGTTGGCGTTAACCAACAGCAATGCGTGAGGGGCGGCGGCGTGCATCTCCGCGATGATCTCCGCCATCTGGGCTATGCCGTTGCCGCAGTTGCTTCCCACCACGTCTGCGCCGAACTCCAACAGCTGCCGAGCCGCCTGCTGAGGGCTGACCCCCATCATGGTGCGGTACCCCCGCGCGCCCTTGTCGAACGTCATGGTGGCGATGACCGGCAGGTTGGTGTTCTCCTTGGCCGCGCGAATGGCCAACTCGGCCTCCTCCAGCGCGGTCATCGTCTCTATGCAGATGGCGTCCGCGCCCCCTTCGGCAAGCGCCACAACCTGCTCCGCAAAGGCGGCCAGCATCTCCTCCGGCGTAACATCGCCAAGGGGCTCCAGAAAGCGGCCGGTGGGACCGACCGACGCGGCCACGTAGCCACGGTCTCCCACCGCCTCTTTGGCGAGGGCCGCCGCCGCCCTGGCGAGCTCCCCAGCGCGGTGCGCCAAGCCGTAACTGGCAAGCTTAAGCCTGTTGCCGCCAAAGGAGTTGGTCTCCACCACATCTGCGCCGGCCCGCACGTACTCCTCCGCTATGCCGCGGACGACGGTCGGATGGGAAACACACCACTCCTCGGGGCACTCGCCGGGCTTCAGCCCCCGTTGCTGAAGCAGCGTTCCCATGGCCCCGTCTGCCACCAACACCTCTCCGCTATGCAGCCTATCGAGCAACCCTTTCATCGTACCTCCGCCGGGCGGCTTGTGCGCACATAGTTCACATCAAGCGCCCACGATCGCCTGCAGCGCCAGGGCGGCAGCGCGACGAGCGGCATCCACAACCTTCGGCTCGGCAATGCGCCCATGGGCCGCCTCCTCGCCAATCTGGCGGACCCGGGAGAGCGCCGCATCCGCCTCGGCAGTTGGCCTCCCCAATGCGGCCCGCTCAAGCATGCCAAACAGCTCGTAATCCTGCACGCCGTCCCGCAGCATCTCCCAGCGAATGCTGCTTACTGGCCCACGCGGACCCGGATACACAAGAAACGTATCCCCCGCTGGCCAGTCCGGGTACCTGTGGTCGGGACGACGCCACGGATCCGTCGGCCAGCTTTGGTACGCCCACCTAAGCAAGCCATCCGCGCGGCGGGCAAACGCCACCCACGGAAGCAAACGCGCCTCAATGGGCGGCGAGTGGACGAAGGTGTTGGGCCTTGGCGGTCCGCAGCACACGTAGAAGGTGGTTGTGCGCCCACGTAGGCGCCGTTCGTCGCACGCGTCTGGGGGAGGGCCGGGGGCTATGACGCTGTAGTCGTCCACCACCTCCGAAAACCAGGGGCTGTACTCACCAGCTAGGGCGGTGCCCAACCCGCCGCCGTGCTCCTTCACCAGCCGGAACAGCTCCTCCATAACGTCCGGCGGCCGCTCGTCAAAGGCGATGTTGGTTCGCCCAAGCCAGCCCATTCGCTCCATATGCTGGGCGAAATCTCGGAGGAAGGCGCTCCATACCCGGGCGAACCGCTCCTCGCCCACCGCGATCTTAGCTGAGCGCTCCTCTCCCGTGGCGGAATCGGTGTACCATATCACGCAATCTCGTCGGCTGCCGGGGCCTAGCACCATCGAGTAGCAGTTCACGGGCCCTGTGAGCCCCTCCTTGGTGCACGTCTTCACGTAGCGGTCCAGCACCGAGTAGTCCCAAGTGAAGCGCTCGCCATCTCCGCGCCACTCCACCATGCTGGCGTGAGGTACCGCCGTTTGGGAATCCCATGGGTCGCGGATGATGCAGGCGGTGATGGGCTTCTGGCCTCTGGACGCGAGGTCTCTGGCGTAAGCGCGAATGAGGCGCCAATGCTCCGGCGACCAGAGCGGACGGCTGTCGTGGGCGGCGATGCTGGCGGGATGCTGCCACACATCTAAGTAGAAAGAGTATCGCTGCGGTATGGGCGCGCCCACCACCTCTAGCCTAATTGGAACGACGGCGCTCGCGCACCCGCTGGCCGAGAAGCGGGCGGCGCCCATGTAGACTCCTGGTTCCGTGTCTGCGGGTATCTCCGCCGTAAGCCACACGGGCTGGGCCTGGTTGTTCAGCGCGCAGGTTGGCAGCTGGGCCGGCAGCGGATCCGGCATATCTGGGTAACCGCCCTCGAGCGAAACGTACGATGGGTACCGCAGGCGAAGGCGACCGCCAAACGCCTTTCCGTCGGTGCCCCGCAGGCCGGCCACCCCGACGCGGAGGGCGGGGACCTCGCCAACAACTCGCACCGCCACCTGGCCGGATGCGTGGCCTCCGGGATACCCCAGCAGAGTTGCCACGGCGTCGTCGTTCTCCTGCGGATGAGCATCGGCGCGCAGCACGCGGACGTACGGCCCCGGCGCCCAAGCTTTCAGGTGGGGCTCAGCCGGGTTGGAGCCCACCAAGTTAGCAAGCACAGTTGGGTACATCAAGCCATTCCTCGCAACGGCACACGCAGCACGGCCAGCTGATGGCAACGGTCGGTCTGATGAGCCAAGGCGGCCCTAGTCGGCAAGGCCACCCTCCGACTCCACAACGTACGGGCACAGGCGGAAGCTGTCGCAATCGGCCCCGCGGAGCCGTGCCAAGCGCTCCGCCGCCAGCTGCGCTGGCACGATCTCCGTCAGGAACTGCCACTGGGGGGGCACCGGCGGTACGCTTAGGACGAGGGTTGCTGCGTCGGTCGGCACGTCTCGGCCCACCACCATCACCTTTGCCCCGTGTGACTCCAAGTCGCGCGCCAACACAAGATCGCTCCGGTGCAGAACGTCTGGGTGAAGCCACAGACCCACCCGGAGGCCCTCTCGCACCACCTCTTGCGGGCCATGCCGGAAGCCGCCGGTGGTTAGGGCGGTGGCCGGGGCTTTGGCCGCCTCCTCCCACAGGAGCCTGCACTCGTTGCAGGTTGCCAGGCCAGCGCCGCGCGCCAAGAAGTAGGTGGGGGCGTCCGCCTCGAACCACACGCTCTCCTCGATCAGCGCGCGCCAACGAGGGATGGCCGCATTGGTGCTTCGCAGCGCCGCCTCAATATGCTGAATCAGCTCCGGCGTCAGGGCGTTGAGGCACGCGACGGCGAGCAGACCACCCACAAGCGCCAGTCCGGTGTACATGGTTACAGACACGTTATGGTCGAACCGGGCCCTGAGCTGGAGCACGGCGTTGGCACGGGCAGACAGGGGGCTATCGGGGGCGTTGGTGACGGCGATGACCTTAGCCCCGGCTCGCGCCGCGAGGTCAAGCGCCTGCACCACCTCGATGCTTCTGCCGCTGCGGGAAAGCACCAACACTGCTGAGTTCGGCGGGAGCGCGTACGAGTGCACCAGCTCAGACGCATCCACCAGGTGAACGGGGCGTGCCGCGCGGTCGAAGAAGGCGCGCACGGCCATGCCGGCGTGCCAGCTGCTGCCGATGCCGGTGATGTAGATGTGTTGGACGTCACGGAGGATGGTTGCGGCGGCCTCGAGCGCCTGGCGGCCCTCGCCCGTGGTGAATGCGAGGATGCCGGACAGCTCATCGGCCTCGCGAAGGATGTCCTGCAGATACTGGGTCATTGCCACCTTCCAATCTGGCCAACCCAGCGGCCCTCGACGGGCGGTCTGGTGCTGCCGTAGGGTCAGTTCGTCTAGTGGGGCGTCCCAACCTTCAGGATGGGCGAAGGAGACTGGCACAGGGGTAAAGGCGCAGGGGCTCCCGCTCTGCTCACAGATGGGAGCCCCTTTGGTTACGCCAGATGCCTCGCGGCGAGCACGGCTACAGGGTGCCGAGCCCCACGGCGGCCTTGAGGATCCTGGTGACCTCGGCGATGTCGATCTTGCCGTTGCCGTCTAGGTCGCCAGCCTTCAGCTGATCCGCGGTAGCGGTCCTGAGCCCAACGGCGATCTGGAGGGCGAGGGTAACGTCGTTGATGGCGAGCTTGCCATCGCCGCTAAGGTCGCCCTTAACCACGGTTGGCGTGGGCGCGGGGATGACAGCCCGCAGGTTGTCCACGTAGATGGCGCCGGTCCAGGGCTGGCCGCAGTTGGTGGCCATACCGAAGCCGGTAACGGCCTTGAGGTTGGCCGCCATATCTGGAGTAACGGCCAGCTCAATAGTATCCCACTCACCCACGTTCAAGCCCATGGTCTCGGTGTTGGCAAGCCAGGCTCCGTTGGTGTCGAAGAGGTGGAAGCCAAGCTGCCACCAGTCGGTGGGCTGCACGCCGTTGGGCACGAAGACGTCAAGGTGGATGGCTGTAGCCTTGGAGAGGTCCATCGGCTGGAGCGTCCTCACATCCAGCCACTGGTCCTTCCAACCTGAGATATCGGTCAAGTCGGTGCTGAACGAGCCATCGCCCTGCGAGATGTACTGCTTATCGGAGTTGAAGACGGGCGGATGTCCGTTCACGCTGGTAAAGAGGTCGACGTCGCTTGACTTATCGAAGCCGAAGATGAGGGTCTCGTCCGGCTGCAACCCAACCAGCGATTTCCAGGCGCGGACGTTATCGATGTAGATGGGACCGGTCCAAGGGCGCGCGCCGTCTGTGTTGGTGGCGAAGTAGATGCGCGTAATGCCCTCTTTGCTGTTGGATGCGAGGTTCCACACCAGATGGTTCCAGCCAGCGTGGCAGTCTCGGTTGCCGTAGCTTACGGTGCCGTTGGCGGTAACCAGGCGGGGGAGGAACTGGAACCAACCGCCGGGCGTGTCGGGATACAGCGACTCGGCGGGGACGTACACATCCATGCTGATGGCGCCCCAGTCCGTGAGGTCCAGCGGCTCGGCAAGATCAACGGCCAGGATGGGCTCTTTCCAGCCACCGATGTCGTTGGCGCCTTCGTCGGTCATGTCGACCTTCATGGAGCCCTTGCCATCGGAGACGTACTTGGGGTCCGTGTTGAACGACGCCAGCACGTTCGCGCCGGTGTTTTTGGGATCGCTCACCCAACCATCCAGCTTGTCGTCCTCGAAACTTGCAATGAGCTTGCTTGCCCTAGTCGGGGTGGGATTGAGCGCCTGGGCAAAGGCGCCGGCCGTGGCAGCAAGCCCCAGCACCACGGCGAGCATTGAACACCAGAATGCCTTCCTCACTACCTACTCCTTACATCGGTAACATGGAGGGCAGCAGCCGGGTCACATTGCTGATCGTCCCTCCACAAAGCGTGAGATAAGCCCGGTTAGCGGGACTGCCGTGACGCGGCGCGAGACTGGAGATAACCGCTCACGTGCCAAAGCCGCAACTCCCCCCATACATACGTGAGCGGCGGCAACCGCGACGCGCGAACATCGGTTGCTGCTTACTCATACTATACCTGCCCCCGTTCTCCTTCTGGCACCAACGCGAGGTTGCAAAAGCGGACACCGAAACAGGGAGAGCAGGAACAACCTGGGCCCACCGCCCCTGTCTGTTTGGGTCGTTTGCTCCTGGCTTCCCCGCAGCGCCTTCCTTGCAAGGCCCGAAAGGGGGACGTCTCGGTACCAACGCTGGGGCAAGGGTATCTCCCGTGCAGTCGAGGCACGGAGACAGATATAGGCACGAAGTTGCCAGTAAGGAAGGAGACAAGCAGCAGCGCGAGTGTAGACAGAAGACACGGAAGAGCGGCTGGGGTGAGGGCAACCCGAAGGGCACCTCCATCCTCCTTCTCCCATGGCGCAAGCTTGGGGAGAGGGGAGCCTCCCGCGCCACACGGGCTCACACGTGGCAGCCATACTTTGCACTCCTCCCACCACCCCTCTCACCGCAAGTTGGAGAGGGGAAGGGTGAGGGCAGCTAACGCATCCCCTCAGTTGTGGCCACGGTAATCAACGTACATCGTGCAGGGGAGTTGCGGGCGGCGGGTCGAACCCTCCATCTGGGCCGCCGAACGGCCCAACTGACGCAGCGCGAACAGGGAGATAGCGGCGATGGTATCTGTTGGGCGTATGGGGCTGCTGGCGCTGGCGGGGATCTTGATCCTGCCGGGCCGGCCGCAGGCGGAGGGAGCAATGCGAACCGCGAAAGGCAACAACACCTTGCGGCTGTACGTGGCCACAAACGGCAACGATTCATGGTCCGGAAGGCGACCGGCGCCAAACGCCTCTCGCACCGACGGGCCGTTTGCCACCATTGCGCGCGCGCAGAGGGCCGCCAGGGAGGCCGGCATACCCGCGGTAGTGGCAATCAGGGGTGGCACATACTATCTGTCTGAGCCGCTGGTGTTCACCCCGGAGGACTCCGACGACACATACACGTCGTACGGCAGGGAGCGGCCGGTGATTAGCGGCGGGGTGCGCCTAACAGGCTGGCGCCGCGCTGCCGATGGCAGGTGGGAGATCGAGATCCCCCAGGTGCGCAGCGGCGAGTGGTCGTTCGTACAACTGTTCGTGAACGGCCAGCGGCGATACAGGCCCCGCCTGCCCAAGAACGGCTATTACTTCATCGAGGACGCGGTCCCACCCTCGCCAAAGGCCGAGGGCCATGGGTTCGATCGGTTCCGCTTCCGCGCTGGCAACATCAGCGCGAACTGGCATAACCTCCAGGACGTTGAGGTGCTCTGCTTTCAGGTTTGGACCATGGCACGGATGAGAGTGGCATCCGTGGATGAGGCGGAGCATATCGTCACGTTCGCTGGCAACACGCGCGGCACTGCCAGCTATTCGTCGCTGCCCAAGGGCAACCGCTACATCGTCGAGAACGTCCGGGAGGCACTCAGTGCACCCGGCGAGTGGTATCTCGATCAGAAGAGCGGCGTGCTCACCTACATCCCCATGCGCGGCGAGAGCCCCCAGAGGGCGGTGGTTGTGGCCCCGCGGCTGGAGCATCTGGTGCTCATCCAGGGCGACGTGCCGGGGCGCAGATGGGTGCGCAACCTAACGCTGAGGGGTCTCAGCTTCCAGCACGCCAACTGGTCGACGCCGCCGGAGGGCAACGCATACCCCCAGGCCGAGGTGAACCTAGACGGCGTGGTGAAGGCGGAGGGGGCGCGAGGATGTGTGCTGCAGAACTGCGAGGTGTCTCACGTCGGCACGTACGCGATTGAGTGGGGCGCGGGCTGCAGGGAGAACCGGGTGGAGGGCTGCACCCTAACCGACCTTGGCGCAGGCGGCGTGAAGATTGGATTGACCAGCATTCCCAGCGACGAGGAGGCAGTGGCAAGCCACAACGTGGTTCGCAACTGCACCATAGCGCACTGCGGAAGGCTGCATCCTGCCGCCGTTGGGGTGTGGATCGGCCACTCCCCCTACAACACCGTCGAGCATAACGAGATCGCCGACCTGTACTACACGGGCGTCTCCGTCGGGTGGTCTTGGGGGTATGGGCCCAGCCTGGCGCACCACAACACCATAGCGTACAATCACATCCACACCATTGGCCAGGGAGTGCTGAGCGATATGGGCGGCATCTACACCCTCGGCCTCTCCCCCGGCACCGAGCTTCACCACAACCTAATCCACGATGTGAACTCGTTCGATTACGGCGGCTGGGGCATATACCCAGACGAGGGCACCACGGACATGCTGATCGACAACAACGTGGTGTACCGGGCGAAGAGCGCTGGCTTCCACCAGCATTACGGCCGGAACAACACCGTGCACAACAACGTCTTCGCGTTTGGGCAGCAGGCCCAGATAATGCGCACCCGGGCGGAGGAGCACCTCTCCTTCACCTTCGATCACAACATCGTGTACTTCAACGAGGGCGTCCTGCTGGGCTCAAACTGGTCCGGGAGTAACTACCAACTGGACTACAACGTGTACTGGGATGCGTCGGGCCGGCCCATCACCTTCGCCGGCGTGACGTTTGAGGAGTGGCAGAAGAAGGGGCAGGACGTGCACTCGCTGATCGCGGACCCGCTGTTCGTGGACCCAAGCCACGGGGATTTCCGACTGAAGCCCGGTTCGCCAGCGCTGGGGCTTGGCATCAAGCCGATCGACGTGAGCACCGCCGGCCCCATCCTGCCGCCTGGAAAGCCGCGGGCGGTAAGCACGGCGCCACGGGCGTTTCCGCCGCCCCCTCCGCACGCCTAGGCGACAAGCTGCGATCGATGGACCGTAGGCTTCTGGCCCCAATCCGGGCCTTCGTGCACGCTGGGACAGGCCGACCGCGCCACCCCGCGTTTGCCTCACCCCGGCCCCGCTGCGTTACTTCGAAGAGGGGCGCTGACGGCATGTTGCTGGCCGCAGGTGAGCGCGAAGGCGAGCTTCTTCTCCCCTCAGGCTTGCGCAGGGCGAGAGCGACTGCGTTACAGATCGGGTGCATGTAGTGGCGCTTTGCCGCCCAGCCCCGGCGCGCCATGAGCTTACATCATGCAGCCACAACCTCACGGATTCCTCCCAGCTCCCCTCTCCACGTAAGTGGGAGAGGGGCAGGGGTGAGGGCAACCCAACCGCCTCCACCTTCATACAACGGGTAGCGGTGAAGGCAACTGCCTGCCCCCGGTTGCAAGCTACTGGTGACGAGAATCACCAATCAGCCACGCGCTGGCCACTTGCCCTGGCGCGTGTAGGGGTCCTTCGCTTGGCAGGCTAAAGGGTGGAAGCGCATACGTGCGGCGTGCGGGCAGCCTTCACCCTCATCCCCGGGCTCTTGCCGTTGCCCGCATTCGGCGACGTAAGGCCACCGTTCCACCCGCAAAGAGCGCCACGCACACCGCCAGCCCCACCAGCCCAACGAAGATGCCCACCTCAAAGGCCGCGGGCCGGTACCGGAACTCCACAGCCTCGTCGTTGGCGCGCACCGGCACGGACATGAACACCCTCTCCGCCCTGGATATCGGCAGCTGCCGGCCGGACGGCAGCGCACGGGCGACCCACCCCGGATACCACACATCGCGCAACACGAGGCGTCCTGCCGGCCCCGGGAGCGCCACCAACGCCCTGTTCGGGTTGCCCGCCTGCGAGAACACGGAAGCCTGCCAGGCGCCGCTGCCCCCAATCACCTGGGCCCTGGGCAGCGCGGCCGGGTTCTCATACACCACGGCGCCGTTGGTGCTGCTGACGAACGTTATGGGTCCCCCTACGGGCAGGTAGCTGGACGAGACGATGTACCGCACCGACAGCTGGTTCAGCATCTCCTCTGACAGGCCGTTGGGCATCACCATGTTGCCGTTGGTTACCGGGCTGGCGTCACCACCCAGCCAAGTGTTCAGCCTGCTCTTGTATGCAAGCATATACAGCGATTCGTAGCCGCCCACGTCCAGCAACCCATATGCGGACGGCGTGTTGGGCGGTAACACCGCGTGGGGCGTTCGCCGCAGCGGCCAATCGGTGTTCACAACGGCAACGCGCGAGTTGGGGGCGGTGGGCTGCAGAAGGGATGTTAGCTCCGTCGGCGGCAGCACAAGATAGCGAGGGCCGGTGGGGTTGAGGCCAATGCCGTATAGGCCGAGATCTAGGAGCACCAGCGCCGCTCCCACGGCGGCGGCCACCGGCGGCCTGAACCTGCCCGTGCACACGGCCGCCAGAAGCACCGTGGATGCGGCCAAGAAACCGAGGAAGAGCGCCAGGTCATCCAGCGCTTGGGCGGATGCCTGCTGACGCGCGGCCGCACCAACCAGCGACAGCATTGCGAACCACAGGACGCCGAGCGCGGCCACGAGAACCAGCGGGGCAACCATGGCGCGCCGAACTCGCAGCGCCCCCCCAACCACGACATCCCACCCCATGCCCGCCATTCCCGCCACCATCAACGCGTGCAACACCAACGCCCGCCCCGGGGAGCCGAACTTGGCAAAGCCGGGCACCAGGAAGTAGAGCGGCGCATTGAGCGGCGTGCCCGACGCCAGGAGCAGGGCAACCGCCTCAATCGCCGCCAGCGCCACCACGCGCCGCTGCTGCCTCCAAGCCAGAAGCGCCGCCACGGCCAGCAGCAGGGGAAGCACGCCGCAGTAGCCCGCATATTCGGAGTAGTTGCCGGGCCCCCAAAAGTCGCCTCGCATGGGTCGCCCGAACACGTCGGGCAGCAGAAAGGCGATGAGCTGTTGGGGTGGAAGCGCCAACCGAACGAAGGCGGCGTAAGCAGCGGCGGTGGGCTGCTCTTGCCTGTGCCCGTATCGCGCCAGCTCCGCGGAGGGGAGGAGTTGGCCGGCAGCCATGCACATGCCCAACGCCACTGCTAACAGCCACGCCGCAAACGGCGATGCGGCAACCCCCCTCCTCCTAACGCCGTTCGTTACGAGGCCGGAGGAGCGGATCAGGGCGTAGAGCCCGGCCCCGAGGGCGCAGTAGAAGGCTATCTGCAGGTGTCCCGCCAGAAAGCTGCAGCCGAACGCAACGCCAGCCAAGCCCACGTTGGCGAGCGATGGGCGGCGGGCATGGCGGCGCAGGGCGAAAAGCACAAGCGGCAGCCACGCCGCCGACTGGAGGAACACCGGCAGCTCCAGCCAGGCCATGGCCCACCCGCCCAGCCCAAACGCGATGGCGCCAATCGCCGAGCCAGCGCGCGACACATCCTCAGCGCGCAACCAGAGGTACGTGAACGCCTCCGCCAGCATGAGATGGATGAGGGCGTTGACGCCAAAGGCCGTGGCTGGCGGCAACAGCCAGAAGGCGATGCCAAGCGGGTACAGCACCGCCGATTGCACGTTGGCCAAGAACGGCGTGCCACACAGCTCGTAGGGGGTCCAAAGGGGCACGTGGCCGGCCGCCACGGAGGTATGCAGCAGGGACCTTGCGGGCGCGAAGTAGGCGATGGCGTCCCACAGGATTGGGTCCCACGGCCCGGGGTTGGCCCCCCATGGGGGGAGTTGCAACAGAAGGGGGACCGGCAGGAGCGCGTGCCCGCCGAACAGCACGGGAAACAGCCAGAAGCAGGGAAGGCTTAGCAGCCCCGCCAGCACGGCGGCATCAGCGCGGTAGCTCCTGCGCATCTTGTGCACCGACTGGCGAAGCGGCAGCGGGGGATGCAGGGCGCTTCGGTGAGCCGTTTGCGCTGAGGGCCATCACGGACACGCCGATGCAGATGAGTACCAACCCCAGCACGCGCATGGCGGGTATGGGCTCGTGCAGCAGGATTCGGGCGAGGACTGCCACCATAACGTAGCTGATGGCGATCATGGGGTAGACGAGGTTGAGGTCCCACTTCTGGATGACCTGCAGGTACAGCAAGCTGCTTAGGAAGTAGAACGCCATGCCCAGCATAACGTAGGGCTGAGTGAGGATGATGCGCACGGTTTCGACGATGCCGCGCGCTTCTGGGGCCCTCTGCATGCCAACTTTGAGCACAATCTGGCCAGCGGCTCCCAGGCTGAGGGCGGTAAGGAGCAGCGCCAATGGGTTCTGCAGGATCTTCAAGTGCCGGTCCTCGCGGGTATAGGACGTGATCTCCAAACGGAGCGGGCCTGAGGAGGCTGATACGAGGCGAAGGAATCAGCGGCCCGCGAACGCACAACGCCGGGGGAGCCGAATCCACACGCTTTGTGCATCCCACCGGCGCCGCGGGCGTTGGCAGCGACCTCCGCTACTCTGGGCAGAGGAAAGCCATCTGCTTCTTAGCCTCATCATTGCACGGGTCCAGCGCCAGCACGCTCTTGAACTCGCGCATGGCGTCCTCGTCCATGCCCAGCATGCAGTAGGTTTTCGCCAGGTGGACTCGAGCCTCCACGGACTGGGGGCAGAGCTCAACGGCTTTGCGGAGTTGCTCTATAGACTCGTCGAACCTGCCCACGAACCCGTAAACCAGGCCTAGATGCATGCGGGCCTGCGCGTGGGAGGGATCGCACTCCAAGACGGCCAGGAACTCCGCTTCCGCCTCGTCGTACTGCCCGTTGATCTTGAAGTCAACCCCGCGGTTGAACCGTTCTTCCAGCGGCCCGCCAGCGATCATGACGGTCATCCCCAACTCCTCCTGGAACGCAGGCTTGACTAGATGATGACAAGGATAATAGCAGTCAGCTTCTGCGCGTTCCGGAGGGCCCCGGCCACTCTCACCTGGCAAGCAATGCGCGAGATGCGGGCGGGCCAGCTATCAATCGGCTCTTGTGAGAGCAGTATAGCATCTTTGGCGCCCCAGATCAAGCGGAACCGGCTAGGTTGTCTCCCACTTCTATTCGGCTTCCCCTGGCAAAATCCGCCCCGCCCTGCCGGCGCCCGCCCGCGGGCTGGACCTCTTGCAGCACCAGAGCACCGTCCCCCGTTTGCACGGCCGGCCCCTCGTCGAGCAGCTCCACTACCGTGCCTGGCGCCGCGCCCAGCCGCCCGTCTGCTACCGCCGCCCGCCATACCTTCAGCTCCCTACCCAGCGCGCGAACCACGGCGCCTGGCTTCGGGTTGAGGGCCCTCACCTTGTTCCTCAGCCGTTCCGCCGGTTGGCCCCAGTCCAGCGCCGCGTCTTCGGCTTTGATGGGCGGAGCATAAGTTGCGCGCCCATCGTCTTGCGGCTCGAAATGGGCCTGTCCCGACTGGAGCAACGCGATGGCCTCGATGAGGGCCTCCGCGCCCAAGTTGGCAAGGCGCTCGCCAAGGGTGCCGGCGGTGTCGTCGGGAAGGATCGGCTCTTCGCGGCGGAGCAGCACCGGGCCGGTATCCAGACCAGCTTCCGCCCGCATGATGCTCACGCCGGTCAGGGTTTCGCCATTGATTATGGCCCATTGGATGGGTGCGGCTCCACGGTACGCCGGCAGAAGCGATGCGTGAACGTTCAGGCAACCCAGCGGCGGAATCTCCAGAAACGCCTGCGGGAGGATCTTGCCGTATGCGGCGTACGCCACGAGTTCCGGCGCCAGCTCGCGCACAGAGCGAAGGAACTCCGGGTCGCGCGCGCGGTCTGGCTGCAGAACGGGGATGCCGTGCTGCATGGCGGCCACTTTGAGCGGAGGTGGAGTGAGCAGGCGCTTCCGACCCACTGGTTTGTCTGGCTGGGTTACCACCGCCAACACCTGGTGGCCGGCGCGCAGCAGGGACTCCAGGCTTGGCACAGCGAATCCCGGCGTCCCCATGAACACGATGCGCATCGATACGGGCTCCGGCGGGGAGACGGAAGGAAGGCGCGCCCCGCCATCAGACCTTTCGCCGCTGGGTGGAGCGCTCCTTCGCCCATGACGGCCGCGAGGGAGGACAAGACCGAGGATGGGTGGGTGGCAGATAGGCGCTCACCGCAGACGCCTGGCCGGGCGTTGCGAACGGTTCGGGCGCGCCGGGTGTGCTGCAGCTGGCAGCAGGTGGCCAGCAGGGCGAATCGACCTTGGCCGTGACCCACCCGCCCTCGCGGCAAGCTGTAAGCCACAAGCTGCCACAGTACCTGTGAGCCTGAGCCGGCTGCGAGCCGTTGGGGGATTGACAGAACCACGGACGCCGCTATAATAACGAGTGAGATGACTACGTTTAGCGAGATAGTCAAGATAGTCGTGATAGACGTCTCGCGGCCCATGCGCATTGGCTCGCTCGCATCCGCGTCGGGTGGCGCCGGGGGTGCATCGTGAGATGGTCGTTGCCTGGCGGCCTCGGGCTGTTCGCAATGGCGCTGCTGCTCCGCGCGCACCTCGTGGCCGGTCCGCCACACGCCCGTCAGACCACCCTGTTCGTGTCCGGAGCGTGGGCGCTCTATCCCCTCGCCTTGAGGTGGGCCGACGCGTTTCACCGCCTGCACCCGGACGTCACCATAGCAGTTTCCGCCGGGGGGTCCGGCAGGGGAATGGCGGATGTGCTTTACGGAGCCGCAGACATCGGGATGGTCTCCCGCAACCTGCACAAGGAGGAAACGGCCCATGGCGCTGTTCCGATTCTCGTCGCCAAAGACGCCGTCTTCGCCATAGTGAGCGCCGAGAACCCTGCGTTGCAGGCCATCAGGAAGAGGGGCGTGCCGCTATCGGCGCTCGCCGATCTGTTCGTTGGCAGCACTGCCGCCACCTGGGCCCGCATCGCCCCGGGCATCAAGGCTCCCATCCACGTGTACACCCGGTCGGACGCCTGTGGCGCCGCATCTGCCTGGGCCGCCATGCTGGGCCACTACCACCAGGAGGATCTCAAGGGCATCGGCATATACGGCGACCCAGGCCTCATCGACGCGGTGCGGCGCGACCCGCTGGGCCTCGGCTACGCCAACCTAGGCTTCCTCTTCCCAAACGGCCGTCTGGTGCCGGGCATAGCCATCGTTCCGCTGGACGCAAACGGCAATGGGCGCGCAGACCCTTGGGAGCGCATCGATTCGCTCAGTGCCGCCAGTCGAAAGGTGGCCTCCGGCCGATACCGCGGCTTACGCAATGCGTTTTTCGTCACCCGGGGCGCTCCCAAGGGCGCGGCGCTTCAGTTCATTCTGTTCGCAACTGGCGACGCTGGCAGGCGCATTCTGAACCAGATGGGCGGCTACGTGGCCCCGTTAGCCAGCGAGCGTCCCGAGATGGAGTTGAGGTGACTATGGCATTGCCACTCGCCGCCGATCGGGCAGGAGACCAGTACGCTGATGGCTCTGAGCCGCGCTCAGTTGCGCCCACGCCGACGGGCGGGCTCGCGGTCCCCACCATCAGGCGAGCACGCGACTTGGCGATCTGGTTCGGGATGGCGGCTGCGTGCGCGATCGCCGGTCTGCTCGTAGTCGCCGTCGCCCTGGTGCTGTTGGTCAAGGCCCATCCGCTTCTGGCGCGGGTTCCGATCTCGCAGGTGCTGCTAAGCGACGTTTGGCGTCCCTCGGGTGGGCAGTTCGGCCTTAGGCCGTTCATCTGGGGCACCGCGTGGGTTACGGGCCTAGCGGTGGCGTTGGCGGCTCCACCGAGCCTGTTGGCAGCCGTATACCTTGCCGAGTACGCCTCGCCAACGGTGCGGGCCGTCACCAAATCGGCGCTAGACGTCATGGCGGGGTTGCCGTCCGTCACGTACGGCATGTGGGGGCTGCTGGTTGTTGTGCCGTTCGTGGGGAGCGTGGCCATCCCGTTTCTCGCGAAGCACTGTGGCGGCCTTCCGGCGCACTCAGGTCGCTACGCGGCAGGCTACTGCGTATTGTCTGGCGGGCTGGTGCTGGCCACCATGCTGTGCCCCACCATCATCTCCGTCTCCCACGAGGTGCTGCAGACGGTTTCCGCCCACTGCCGGGAGGCATCGCTGGCGTTGGGGGCCACGCGCCTCGAGACCGTGCGGTCCGTGGTAGTTAGAACGGCGCTTCCTGGCCTGCTGGCTGCGATAGCTTTGGCGGTTGCAAGGGCGTTGGGCGAAACCATTGCCGTTCTGCTGGTGGTGGGCAACGTGCCATCCGTCCCCCGATCGGTTGTGGATCCGGCGTACCCATTGCCAGCGCTCATCGCCAACAACTACGGCGAGGTGATGTCCGTGCCGCTCTATGAATCGGCCCTAATGCTGGCCGCCCTGGTTCTTCTGGGCCTAGCCCTTCTGTTCGCGGTCAGCGCGCGCATCGTGCTGCTGTGCACAACCAGGAGGGTGGCTGGATGATTGGGCGGCGCGCGGTGGACCGGGTGTTTCGCATGGGCGCCATGCTGGTCACAGCCAGCGTGTTCGGGGGATTGCTGTCGGTTGTGGCGTGGACGGCCGCCAAGGGGCTTGGGACCGTCACCTGGTGCATGCTAACGCAAACGCCGGCTTGGAGCTACTACCTCGGCGGAGGAGGGGGCATCGCGAACGCCATCGTAGGGTCGGCATGCCTGGCTGCCGGCGCCACGCTGATCGCCCTGGCGGTTGGCGTCCCATGTGCGCTGTACCTCGGCACCTACGCCAGGGGCTCTAGGTTGGCCGAGCTGGTCAGGGCCTCGCTGGAGACGCTGTGGGGGGTTCCGTCCATTGTGGTTGGGGCATTCGGCTTCGCGCTGATGGTGTGGCTTGGCCTGAAGCCATCCTTGCTGGTTGGCATGGGCACCGTGGCTCTGCTCGAGCTGCCCGTGATCGTGCGGTCCATCGATGAAGTGATGCGCACGGTACCGTCTGAGCTCGAGGAGGCATCCTTGGCGCTTGGGGCCACAAGGGCCGAGACGGCAACCCGGGTCATCGCGCGCCAATGCATGCCCGGAGCAGTTACAGGGACGCTGCTGGCGTTCGGACGAGGCATAGGAGACGCGGCAGCGGTTATGCTGACGGCCGGCTTCACCGACGCCGTTCCGCGGTCGCTGACCGACCCAGTGGCCACCCTGCCTTTGCTGGTTCTGTACCAACTGGGGTCTCCGGTGGACCAGGTGCGCCAGCGAGCGTACGGCGCTTGTCTCGTCCTCACGCTGATTGTTGCGGCAACCAGCTTGGCGTCTCGGCTTGTTTGGTTGCGCCTCGCGCGGCACGTCGCTCGCTGATTCGGTAGATGGAGGTGAAGCCGGTGTCTGGGGTGCCAATCACGCTCAATGAGCTGCGCCTGTGGTACGGAGAAACGCCTGTGTTGAGGGGCATCAACGCACAGATGCCTGCTCGGAAGGTAACGGCTGTAGTGGGGCCGTCGGGCTGCGGGAAGTCGAGCATGCTGCGATGCATCAACCGAATGGCGGAGCTTACGCCGGGGGCTCGAGTTGCCGGCAGCGTGCTGATCGGGAAGCGGTGCGCCTACGCCCGCGGGGTGGACGTGACCGAGGTGCGGAGGCGCGTTGGCCTTATAGCACAGCGGCCCACGCCCCTCCCGATGTCGATCTTCGACAACGTGGCGTACGGCCCGCGAATCCACGGCATCCGCGACAAGGAGCAGCTCCACAGCATAGTTGAGCGGGCGCTGACCTCGGCCGGCCTATGGCATGAGGTTAGGGACAGGCTGTGGGCCTCGCCGCACACGCTCTCCATTGGGCAGCAGCAGAGATTGTGTCTGGCCCGCGGCCTGGCGGTTGAGCCGGATGTCCTCCTGTTCGACGAACCCACTGCATCGCTTGACCCAGTCTCCGCCCTGCGTGTGGAGCAGGAGATACTGGCCCTCAAGCGCCGTTACACGTGCGTCATCGTCACCCACAACTTGCAGCAGGCGCTGAGAATCGCGGACTACGCGATCTTCATGCATAAGGGGGAGATAGCTGAGCAAGGCCCCGCAGAGCAGGTGCTCCGCTCCCCAACTCACGCCTACACACAGGCGTACATAGATGGCAGCGGCATATGAACGCCACATTCCGCCCCCGGCCCGCTGCTCACTCGCTAGATAGGAGATAGCTATGTCTGACACACCTGGCCGTAAGGCCGCCCCTCCAGACCTCGACCACCTAGACGCCAAAGCGGTCCTCAAGTGGGCCCTTGATCAGTACCATCCGCGAATAGCGCTGGCCTCCAGCCTAGGCGCGGAGGACATGGTGGTGCTCGACCTCTTGGTTGGCATCCGTCCTGGCGTCCGTGTGTTCACCCTGGATACTGGCCGCCTGCACGCAGAGACTTACGAAGTGCTAGAGCGCGCCCGCCGGCGGTACGGCGTAACCATCGAGGTCTGCTTCCCAGATCGATCGGCATTGGAGCCGCTCCTGCAGGCCAAGGGTTTCTTCTCGTTCCGGCAGAGCCTGGAGGACCGCAAGGAGTGCTGCCGCATCCGAAAGACGGATCCGCTGAAACGCAAGCTGCGCGAGCTGGACGCCTGGATCACTGGCCTGCGGAGGGAGCAGGCGGTCACAAGAGCAGACGTGCACAAGGTTGAGACGGATGAGCTGAACGGCGGCATCGTGAAGGTGAACCCCCTCGCCGATTGGACCGAAGCGCAGGTGTGGGACTACATCCGCGCTCACAACGTCCCGTACAACGAGCTGCACGACAAGGGCTTCCCCAGTATAGGGTGCCAGCCATGCACAAGAGCGGTACAGCCGGGCGAGGACCTGCGGGCTGGCCGTTGGTGGTGGGAGAGCCCAGAGCACAAGGAATGCGGCCTGCACGGGAGGGTGCCGCGGTAGGATGGACGGTTCCAACGCTGGCAACGTAAGGAGCCATCCGCCCGCCCAGCGGAAGAGAAAGGAGGCAGGTATGTCATCATTGGTGCCGCCGCACGGCGGACGACTCGTGAATCGCCTGTTGCCCCAACCAGAGGCCGCAGATCGGCTGGAGGCCGCTCGCCATCTCACCACCATCCGCATCTCCTCGCGCGCTGTATCCGACCTGCTGATGATCGGAACCGGCGCTTTCAGCCCGCTTGACGGCTTCATGGGCCGCGAGGAGTACAACGCCGTGCTGTCGGACATGCACCTCACCAGCGGAGAGCTGTGGCCGATTCCCATAGTTTTGGACGTCAGCTCCGACCTCGCCTCGAGGCTGAAAGAGGGAACGCAGGTGGCGCTGGCCTCCAACGAGTCTGGCAACGTGGTGGCCACCATGGAGGTGCGTGAGCAGTTCGCCTACTCGAAGACCAAGGAGGCGAAACGCGTCTTCGGCACCGACGATCCACACCACCCGGGGGTGCAGAAGCTGCTTCAGCAGGGCGACATCTACATAGCAGGGCCCGTGGAGGTGCTTCAGGAGGACGGCTATCCGGAGAGGTTCCCGGAATACGCCCGTCCGGTCGAAACGCGCGCTGAGTTCGGGGAGAGAGGGTGGCGCACGGTGGCGGCGTTCCAAACCCGCAACCCCATCCACCGATCTCACGAGTTCCTCACCAAGGTGGCGCTTGAGCTTGTTGACGGGCTGCTCATCCATCCGGTGGTAGGTAAGCTGAAGGATGGCGACATCCCCGCGGAGGTCCGAATGGAGTGCTATCGCGCTCTGCTGGAGCGCTACTACCCCGCCAATCGCGTGCTGCTGCGCGTGTATCCCATGGAGATGCGCTACGCCGGGCCGAAGGAAGCCCTGCTTCACGCCATTATCCGACAGAACTTCGGCTGCACACACATCTGCATCGGGAGAGACCATGCGGGCGTGGGCCGGTACTACGGCCCCTTCGATGCCCACGCGATCTTCGATAGAATTGCCCCCGGCGAACTCGCCATCCAGCCCCTCAGGTTCGACAACACGTTTTGGTGCTACTCATGCGGGTCAATGGCATCTCACCGAACGTGCCCCCACGACCATGCCAACCGGCTGAACATCAGCGGCACCGAGCTGAGGGCCATGCTGGCGGATGGCAAGCTGCCGCCCAACGAGTTCACCCGCCCGGAGGTGGCCCAGATACTGATGCGCTTCTACGCATCTCGGTAGAGGCCGAGCGCAGTGGGTGCGTGACCCATGCCGCCCCGGTTAGGCCAGCAGCCCGCACGCACCCACCGCGGCCACACCGTGCGCATCCTCTCATTGACACCCCCATACTCCCCCTGCTAGCATATCCTTTGACCGAGCCTGCCCGCCGATATCAGCATGTACCTCGCCATCATCTGCGATTTCGACGGCACCATCGCCGCCGCCGACACCAACCGTGAGATCCTCGAGGCCTTCGCGGACCCAGCCTGGCTGGACGTTGAAAACGCTTGGCTTCGCGGCGAGATCGGCTCTCGCGAGTGCATCCAGCGCCAGTACGCGCTCGTCCGCGCATCCCGCGTGCAGGTTGAGTCACTTCTGGATGGCATCGCGGTGGATCCGCACTTTGCCGCTTTCGTCGCCTTCTGCAGTCGGCGCCGCATCCCTCTCGCCGTCGCCAGCGACGGGGTGGACCTCTCTCTGAGCCGGATCCTCGGACGTGTTGCGGACCACCAGCTGCCCGTCTTCTGCAACCAGATCCAGTTCGGGCAAGACGGCACCGTCAGCATCTCGTTCCCCAACTACGCACCCACCTGCACCGTCTCCAGCGGCACCTGCAAGTGCGCTGTCCTCCAGAACGCCCTTCCTGCCAACGCCCGCAAGCTCCTCATCGGCGATGGCGTCTCAGACTTCTGCGTTGCCTCCAAGGTGGACTTTGTGCTTGCCAAGGACCTCCTAGCCGATCATTGCGCACGCAATGGCATTGCGTACATGCCCTACAGGGACTTCGCCGATGTGCGCGAAATCGTGGAACGAATGCTTACTTCGGCGGACGCGGCCTGCATCCGCCCACACTGAAGGAGACACCATGTACCGCAACCTGAGCCCAGGCGCCATCGGCATTAGCGCCAGCCTTGAGGAAAGCATCAATTTGGCAAAGGCCGCTGGTTTCGAGGGGATCGACCTGCCTATCGGCGAGGCGATGAAGCTGGCCCAGGAGAAGGGCCAGGATTACGTGCAGACGCTCTTCTCCAACGCCAACCTCAAGATGGGGGGCTGGGGCCTTCCGGTGAACTGGCGCGCGGACGAGGCCACCCTCCAGCAGCAACTCAAAGAGCTTGCCAAAACCGCCCAGTTCGCCCAGCAGATCGGCTGCACTAGGGTAGCCACCTGGGTGCTCTCCTTCTCAGATGAGCTTCCGTTCGAGGAGAACTTCCAGTGGCACGTGAAGCGATTTCGGTCCATTGCGCAGGTCCTGAAGGACTTCGGCTGCTCCTTGGGCCTGGAGTTCCTTGGCCCCGCCACCATCCGCAAAGGACACAAACACGAGTTCATCTACACCGCCAAGGGCATGATCGAGCTAGGCGATGCCATCGCCACCGGCAACGTTGGCCTTCTGCTGGACGCCTGGCACTGGTACACCAGCGGCGACAACCTGGACACCATCAGGTCCATTCCGGCGGACCGCGTGGTGTATGTCCACATCAACGACGCCCCTGCCGGCGTTGCGCTCGATGAGCAGGTGGACAACGTGCGCTGCCTTCCCGGCGAGACTGGCGTGATAGACCTTGTGGGCTTCCTACGCGCCCTCAAGGAGATCGGCTACGACGGGCCCGTTACTCCCGAGCCTTTCAGCAAGCGGGTAAACGCCATGCCCCCCGCCGATGCCGCCAAGACCACTGGCGACGCGCTGCTTGCCGTGTGGCGCAAGGCGGGGCTGTAGGTGCACCGGACAAGATGGCTACGCTCTCTCCTCCCCGTTGCACAAGCCTGGAGAGGGACGAAGCACACCCTCGCGGGCATCTGGGGCTGACATCATGCCACAAAGCGTCCCTCTGCACTCAGTGACAGGGGGAATGGCGAAGCCGTGGTGAGGGGAACCGCCGACGGCGGGCTTGGCTTGCCCCAAGGCCCCCGTTCCCCTCCCCCATCGGCCTCCGAGCAGGCAACGGGGCAGAGAGCGTCCCCAACGGCGAGGTTCGGCAAGCTGGCTGGGGATGGGCTAGCGGAGCGGTGGCCTGCACCGACGCCGCGCTCGGTCTAGCCGAGCCCATATCGGGTGCCCGCACGTTTGTAGGAGATCGATGCCGCATGCCAGGCTCCTCACGGCTGAATCCAATACCCACGGGTTTCCTGGCCCTGGACCAGGAGGCAGGTACTGGCGGATGGCCTGCGGGGCATATAGTGGAGCTGGTGGGTCCTGCGCGCTGGGCGGCGGAGGCATTGGCGTACCATGCCATCTGCTCCGCGCTGAAGATGGGGGGCGTGGCGGCGCTGGTGCTGCTGGGCCGGGCGGCCAACCAGGCGACGGAGGTTGCGCTGCCGGTGGACCCATCCCGCGTGCCCAGGTTTGCCGCCGCCAACGTGCTGGAGGCGCTGCAGATTGTGGCAGACCTTGGCCAGCGTGGAGACGTGAGCATTGCGGTGCTGGACGGCTATGCAAGCGTGGCCGAAGGAGACACGGAGCCAGCAGGCGCGATAGGGCGGGCGATGCGATCTGCAGCCGCAGCAGCGCGCCTGTCCGGCATGGCGGTTATCGCCATCAACTCGCCCAGCGAGGCCGAGCCCGATGCCGGCGGGCTAACGCAGGCGGCCAAGGCGCTGAAGGAGCACGCCAGCCTGCGGGTGTATCTATCAGACCCCCTGCCATATGATGGCAGGCGCACCCGTGTTGAGGCCAGCATAGTGAAGAACAGGGTGGCGGGCCGCCATGGCCACGTCACCCTGTTCTTGGCCGCTCCCAAGCCTGAAGGCGGCCCCTAACCGAACTGCTGGAGTGCGGAGCTACTTGTATTCCGGCGCGAAGTTCTTCAATGCCGCGTCGAACTGCGCTTGGGTCCACGGCTGCTTCGGATCGGTGGGATTGCACCACTTGTTCTTGGGCGAGAAGGTGGTTTGCAGCCGCATCCACTTGGCGCTGGTATCGGCCATCACCCAGTTTGCGCCCTTCTGGTGGCTCTGCATGTTGCCCAAGGACCCGCGGAACACCTGGTAGATCCAGTCGGGGTGCACGTCTGGATGCCCCACGCGGCTCTCCCCCACGAAGATGAGGTTACTCGGATCGGCCAGCTCAGACAGCTCGCGGGGGCGGTTCTCCTCGCCCCAGAGCGTGGGGATGCCCTCGTGGAACACGGCGCCGTTCAGGCCGTAGCTCACCGGCAGCAGCGGTTGCTGGCCGGCGTACTTCGCCCCTGGCTGGTAGTAGATGTTGCTCTCATCGCCTTTGGCGTTGGTGGTGCCCGGCGCGTTGTCCCACTGGAAGTCGTTGGACGGACAGCCCCAAATGGCCACGGACTTGTTGTACACGGCGATGGCGCGCTTCCAGTTCCACCGCGAGCCGTGGTACGTGCCCCAGTTCACCGCCGGGGTCTTGTGCGTCTCGTCTGGCATTCGCACCATTGGGAACGTGTCGTCGTAGTCCCCCAGGTACATGTGCGTAGCGGTGCCGATCTGCTTCATGTTGTTGAGGCACGAAGCAGCGCGAGCCTTCTCCCTTGCGGAAGCGAAAACCGGAAACAGAATAGCGGCGAGGATGGCGATGATGGCTATAACCACCAGCAACTCGATCAGTGTGAACCCCTGCCGCACGCGCAGAAGCCCTTTCATTAGTGTCCCTCCCTGTACACAGGCGGCCCCCCCGGCCGTTGGCGCTGGAGCCTGCCGGCGCCGCCGCACAGTATACTTCTGCGCGCCGCCAGCCTTCTCCTCTGGTTGGCGGCAACCACTATGCCCCCCGAATCTTGAGCCTAGCTGAGGAAGGCGGGAAGTGAAGGGCAGGAGAGAACGGGCCAAGTCCTGTGCTGGCTTTCCCGTTTCGGATATCGCCGTTTTGTGGCTTTCTGGCGTCCGTTGTCGCTGGGATCACACGTAGGTGCCCAGATGCTCGCACGGCTGTAGGGCTACTGGTGGGCAGCGCGGAACTATTGGGTTGGTGCGGCAGCGAGCAATGGCGTGCGAGAACGGGATGCCGCTCGCTGGCCCGCCGCCATCCTTGCTTTCCGCACCGGGTTTGCGGGCCCGGTGAGGGTTGAGAAAAGAGAGATGCCTTACTACAACGAGCAGAAACAGCACGCACTTCGCGCCACCCTCAGGCGCATCCACGACGCCGTCTACACGCCCATTGCCGATCTCACCGTCGACGCCTGGGTGACTCCGGAGCCCGTGCCCTATGCCGAGCGCCAGTCGGGCAAGCATCTGCACCTCCGCCCCGGCGATAAGTGGGGCAACCTGTTCGACTGCGCTTGGTTTCACTTCTCCGGCCAAGTGCCGGAAACCGCGGCCGGGCAGAAGGTGGTGCTGCTCATCGACGTGAACGGAGAGGCCTGCGTGGTGGACCAGGCTGGCAACCCCGTTCAGGGCCTCACCAACGTAAGCTCCGAGTTCTCGCGCGACCTGGGCACGCCCGGCAAGCGCGTGGTGCCATTGGCGGAGAAGGCTGCAGGCGGCGAGCAGATCGATCTGTGGGCGGACGCGGGCTGCAACGACCTCTTCGGGCGACTGCAGGGCAACGGCACCCTCAAAGAGGCGTGCATCGCCGTGTGCCATCCGCAGATGCACGCACTGCTGTACGACTTCGAGGTGCTGCACGAGCTGATGCACCTGCTCCCGGAGCACTCCGCGCGCAGACACACCATTTGGGCCGCCCTCAACGGCGCGGCCGCCCTTCTGCGCTCCTACTCCGACGACGAGGCCGCCCTGGCGCGCCGCGTGCTAGCCCCGGAGCTAGCCAAGCGCGGCGGCGACCCATCCCTCACCATCAGCGCCATCGGTCACGCGCACATCGACTTGGGCTGGCTCTGGCCCATTCGAGAAACAATCCGCAAGGGCGCCCGCACCTTCTCCACAGCCCTCCGCCTGATGGAGCGGTACCCGAACTACGTCTTCGGCGCCAGCCAGCCCCAGCTGTATCAATGGATGAAAGAGCGCTATCCCGCCCTGTACGCCCAGGTAAAGCAGCGCGTGGCCGAGGGCCGGTGGGAGGCGCAGGGCGCCATGTGGGTGGAGGCCGACACCAACATCCCCAGCGGGGAATCCCTGGTGCGCCAGATCCTATACGGCAAGCGCTTCTTCCGCAACGAGTTCGGCAAGGAGATGACCATCCTCTGGCTGCCAGACGTGTTCGGCTACTCCGCCGCCCTGCCGCAGATACTCGCCAAGTCCGGCGTGAAATGCTTTATGACGCAGAAGATCTCCTGGAACCTGGTTAACCGCTTCCCGCACCACACGTTCCGGTGGCAGGGCATAGACGGAACCCAGGTGCTGGCACACATGCTTCCCGAGGAGAACTACAACAGCCCGGCAGCACCAAGGTCCTTGGCCAGGATCGAGCAGACCTTCCAGGACAAATCGCTGTCGGACCGATGCCTCATGCTGTTCGGCATAGGCGATGGTGGCGGCGGGCCCGGCGAGGAGCACCTCGAGCGGCTGATGCGCGAGCGAGACCTGGCCGGCGTGTCTCCGGTGGTGCAGGAGCCGGCCGACCTCTTCTTCCAGCGCATTCTCCCGGACAAGGAGCGGTACCCCCTGTGGGTTGGTGAGCTGTACCTGGAGCGTCACCAGGGCACCTACACCACACAGGCGCGAAACAAGCGATACAACCGCAAAATGGAGATCGCTCTGCGCCAGGCGGAGTGGTCATCCGCAGTCACGCACTGGTTTTGGGGCCTCCAGTACCCCTCGCAGAAGCTGGACGAGATCTGGCGCGAGGTGCTGCTGTACCAGTTCCACGATATCCTGCCCGGCTCGTCGATCACCCGCGTGTACGACGAGTCGCTAGCGCGCTACGCAGTGCTGCTGGCGGAGACGGAGGCGATATCGAAGGCGTCTGAAGAAGCGCTCATCCAACGCGTTAGCACCCAGGGGATGACTGCGCCGGTGGTTGCAATCAACTCGCTCTCCTGGGCCAGAAGCGAGCGTCTGAAGACCGACGGCCGGTGGATTCAGGTAACCGTACCTCCGATGGGGTACGCGGTGGTCGACGCCGCCGCCCCGCAGCCAGCCTACCCAACGCCGTCCGCCACCGAAACCGCCCTGGAGAACGACCTGCTCCGCGTGACGTTCGCGCCGGACGGCAGCATCGCCTCGGTGTGGGACAAGGTGCACCAGCGCGAGGTCATTCAGCCGGGCGCCACCGCGAACCGCCTGGCCGTATACGAAGACCACGGCGACGCGTGGGACTTCGCCATGGACTACGACGAACGAGACCCAGACTACTTCCGACTGGTGTCGTCCCAAGCTTCGGTGGATGGCCCGCGCGCCGTCGTTACGCACCTGTATACCTTCGGAGACGCTGGCTCCACACTGAAGCAGGAGATAGCGCTCATGGCGGGCAGCAGGCGCATCGACTTCGTAACCGAAGTGGATTGGCGCGAGTCGAACAAGATGCTCCGCACATCCTTCCCTGTGGCGGTGCGGACCTCCGAAGCAACCTGCGAGATCCAGTTCGGCAGCCTGCGACGGCCAACGCATAGGAACACCTCTTGGGATCTGGCGCGCTTTGAGGTGTGCGCGCAGAAGTGGGTGGACCTATCAGACCGCGGCTACGGGGTGGCGCTCCTGAACGACTGCAAGTACGGACATAAGCTGCTCGGCAACACCCTGGACCTCAATCTGCTGCGCAGCCCCGGACACCCTGATCCGAAGGCAGACCGCGCCGTGCACCAGTTCACCTACTGCCTCCTCCCGCACGCAGGCGACCACGTTGATGGGGGCGTTGTCCGCGCCGCCCACGAGCTGAACGTTCCACTGCGGGTTGCGCCGGTCGGGAACAGCGATGGGAGCATGCCGTCCGAAGCGTCCTTCCTCAGCGTTGATGCCCCAGGCGTGCTCGTCGACACGGTGAAGAAGGCGGAGGATAGCGACCACATCATCGTGCGCCTGTACGAGGCTCACGGTGCATCCACCAGAGCAACCATCACCTTCGGCACCGACGTCGGCTCCGTGGAGCTGGTGGACTTGATGGAGGACAACGCCCAGCCTCTTACCGTTGAGGGCCGCGCGGTCACCCTAGCCTTCGGCCCATACGAGGTCCACTCCCTTCGGGTGGGCCGCGCGCAGACGTAGCCACGGCGGCTTGCCCAGAAACGGGTGGTTTTCTGGCAGCTTCACGTGCCGCCGCTAGACGTGCGCCCGGGCGAGTGCTATCATCCGCCCGGGCGACGTTGTTACGCCCGCACAAAGGAGGCCGCCATGGCTTACAGACCCCTGTTCGTGCTCCTCGGCGCGCTGCTGATAGCCGCTGCGCCCCGGTATGACCGAAACAAGCTGCCCTACCAAGCCACTTGGGGCGCCTATACGGTAAGGGTGGAATCCGTTCCCGGAAGGCCGCGCCCCACACAGAAGCTCACCATCACGGATCGGCAGGGGCGAGTCGCCAAAGAGATCCGCGCGGTTCTCATCACCAACGTCTCGTTCCCCAAGCTGCTTAGGGGCGATGGGGCGGACCTTCATGTGGCGGCGTTCTCCGGCGGCGCCCACAGCGACTTCGCGGATTACCTCTTCACCCAAAAGGGCGGCCTGCGCAACATCCTTGTCTTCTTCGGCCGCAACGACGGCATTGGCCAGATCAAGGACCTCAACGGCGACGGCATCCCCGAGCTGATCGCCGGCAACGACGCCCTCGCCTACTTCGATGACCTGCCGTTCGCCCTCTCTCCGCACCTGACGATGGTGCTCGGCTGGAACGGCCAGCGTTACGTGGACGTCACATCCCAGTACCCTGCAATCGCACGCGAAAACGCGCGCCGCTACCGCCAGCAGCTTGGCAGGGGCGGCGATATAGATAGCCAGAAGGTGCGCGCCGCCGCCTTGGGCTACTACGCCAACGCCACCTTGGCAGGCGAGGGACCTTCCGCCAGGAGCTGGATTAGAGGCCACGAATCGCCGGAGACCTTCCGCTGGCTGGAGGCCCACGAAGCCGCCATGCGCAAAGCGATTGCCGCCAGCCGAACCAAGATAAGCGTCAGTCAGTCTCCCGTGCTAACCCTGTTAGGCGTGAGGCAGCTATAGGGACCCAGCGTCACGGCGAAAGCCACCTTGCTGGAAGGAACGCCTCGCCCTCACGGCGAACAACGAGCGACGGAGGGCTGATACAGGCCTCCGCAAGGTGGCTTCCACCGTTGTCTGCCGTTTGCATAGCCGAGGCTGCCCGGGGCGTCCCCCTCACGCCGTGCCCGTCCCGTTGGCGGGCCGCATCCGCATCGCTTTCCAGGGGCGCCGGGCGTCATGCCCAGCCGCCATGCCGAACTGGCGGACCATCCCAACATCGCCCCCCCAAGCATCCCGCAAGGCGGTCACGCCATCCCAGCAATCACCCGATTGGAGGTTACCGTGCTACGTCTCAGAGCGTGCTCCATCGCGTTAGCGTTGGGCTTTCTCCTCGCCACCGTTTCCACAGCGCGGGCGGAAAACTACTTCGTTTTCTACCTAGGTGCTTCCAGCGCTAAGAGCAGCGACCTTCGCATTCGACGGCCGGCCAGCGGGACGGATGCCACCTTCCACGGCGTGGTATGGCACGGGCAGTCGTTCATCATACCGCCCTACTACGGCGTCAAGTTCGGCACTTTCCTCAAGAGCAACCCTAGGTGGGGCGTTGAGCTGGAGTTCACCCATTACAAGGTGTACGCCCAGACCGGCAGGAACGTGTTGGTAACCGGCACTTGGAACGGGGCTCCAGTGAACGAGGTCGCGCCGATGAACACGCGGGTCCAGAAGTACGACATCTCCCATGGCGTGAACCTGGTGGGCATCAACGCGGTGTACCGATGGTTTGGAAGGCCTACCAACCGCTTCCCACAAGGCCGGCTGCAGCCGTTCGTGGCCGGCGGTCCCGCCCTGCTAGTGCTGCACCCCGAGAACATCGTGGATGGGGTGGACAGCATGCCCGGCCTGCAAACCTCGGGAATCGGCTGGCAGGTGGGGGCAGGAGCGAGGTACGCCCTCAGCACGCGGACCGGCCTGCTGGGGGAGGTGAAGTACAGCAGCGGCCATGGGCGGGTGAAGCTTCCGGCGGGAGGAAGGGGCGATACCCCTTTGCGCGCCTGGCACGCCCTGCTGGGGTTCGAGTACCGGTTCTGAGCTGTCCGTAGCAAGCACCTAACCCCGTCCGGACGAGTCCGGCGGCCGCCGCCTCAGCAACGGAGGAGGGCACCTCACAAGCGTCAATGCATCGCTGGCGGGTGGCCGCGGTTCCATTGGTCCCCCAGAGAAGCCGGGAATCCAGATACGGGCCTTGCGCAAAGAATACAGGCGGCTAAGGAAGCAGGGAAAGAGCATGAACGGTCCCTTCTCTGCTTCATTTCTCTTGTCACCTTGTTGTCTTGGGTGCAAATGCAGGAATACCGAAGGTTTCGCCGGCCTGCTGCATCTAACTCACAGAACGCGCACGGCCGGCGCTGGCAGCCCGGCCATCCTCGCCCAAGTCAACGGAGGTGCACTCCATGAACCTGTACGCCAGGGCCGTTATGGCAGCAGGCGTTCTGTTCACTGCTGCCGCACTGCGCGGTGTGTCTCCGACCGGCGCCGCGATGCCACGCCTGGAGACCCAGGTGCTTGGCCAAACCGAGTGGTTGCCCGATAGCACTGCCTCTCTGCGAGTTGTTACCCTCAACCACATCACCGGCGAGCCCGTGCGCGGCGCCCAGGTGAGGCTCTCGCTCGCGCCTGCAGCCGATCCCGCCGCCGCCCACACCCTCCTCGCTGCCCGCACGGACCAGATGGGCACCCTCAACGCTTCGTTCAAGGTGCCCGCCATGAGCGACGGACGATATCGGCTGACCGTGGTGGCCGAGGCGCTCGGCGAGCGGGACACAGTTGAGCACGACGTCACGCTCAGGTCTCGCACCCAGATCATGCTTACCACGGACAAACCCGTGTACCAGCCAGGGCAGACCATCCACATCCGCTCGCTGGCGTTGCGACTGCCAGACCTGCGCCCCTCCGCCAGCGAGCCAACCACCATTGAGGCGGAGGACGCCAAAGGCAACAAGGTGTTCAAGAAGGCGGTCCCCACGTCCAGGTTCGGAGTAGCTGGTACGTCGTTCATCCTGGCGGATGAGGTAAACATGGGAAGGTACCGCGTCCGGGCCATCCAGGGCCAGGCCACCGCGGAGAAGGTGGTGACCGTAGACCGGTACGTGCTTCCGAAGTTCAGAGTAGCCCTGAAGCTAGACAAGAGCTACTATCTGCCGGGGCAGACGATGGCCGGCCACGTTCAGTGCGACTACTTCTTCGGCAAGCCCGTTGCCGGGCACGTTAGCCTGGTCTTCTCTACCTTTGATGTGGGGTTCCACGACTTCGGCACGGTGGAGGGAGACCTGGACGGCAAAGGCCACTTTGAGTTCACCCAGCCTGTGCCCTCTAGCCTAGTGGGCCTGCCCCTTGAGCAAGGCAACGCCCTCGTCCGCGTTGAGGCCACTGTGACCGACACAGCCGATCACCGGGAGCGCTCAAGCACCTCTGTTCCCGTTGCGCGTGAGCCGATCACGCTCATCGCAGTGCCGGAGAGCCGCAGCCTAACGCCGGGGGTGGAGAATCAGGTGTACGTGCTTGCGTCCTACCCGGATGGCAAGCCAGCGCAGGCCCGGGTCACCCTAGATGCCACTGGCGCCGCCCCCGCGTCGGCGAGCCGCGGCACCGACGCCAACGGCATCGCGGTGTTCGGCATCACACCGTCACAGCCCACGGTCGAGCTTGAGCTCGCGGCCACGGACACATCTGGTAACCATGCAACAGCACGCAAATCCCTGGAGCTAGGTTCACCCGAGGGTCTGATCCTCCGGCCAGACAAGGCCATCTACCGCGTGGGCGATACGATGCACCTGGCCGTGATCTCGCCGGCCAAGACGGGCACCGTGTACGTGGACGCCGTGCTGAACCGCCAAACCGTGAGCACCACCGCCGTGCAGCTCGAGGCTGGCCGCGCCTCAGCTGACATGACGCTGGGCCCGGAGCTTGCCGGCACCCTAGAGCTTCACGCCTACCGCCTCACCTCGCAGGGCGAGACCGTGCGCGATACCCAAGTGGTGCTTGTACAGCCCGCCGCCGACCTGAACGTTGCCATCAGGCCAGACAAGACCACCTACCTTCCCGCAGACAAGGCGAGGCTGAGCTTCGCTGTGACAGATGCTGCCAACCGCGGTGTGGCGGCGGCCCTCGGCGTAACCGTGGTCGACGAGAGCGTGTTCGCCATTGAGGAGATGCACCCGGGCATGGAGAAGGTGTACTTCCTGCTGGAGAAGGAGATCCTGGAGCCAAGGTACGAGATCCACGGCCTAGAGCCCGGCACCATCCTCAGCCCTGGGCCGGCAGTTGATGCGGCCAAGCAGCGCCCGGCCAAGATGCTGTTTGCCTCGTTGCCCCTTAGGCCCGCCTTCACCCTTGCCGCCAACAGCTATGCCCAGAAGGCAGCCAAGCTCCGCGAAGCCTGGCTGAAACGTGTGTCAGCTGACGCAGAGCGGATCGGTGAGGCCATCAGCCAGTACCAGAAGGACCGAGGAGAAGATCCGCCCGCCGATGGCATTCTTTCTGCCCTGCTGAGCCGCGCTTACCTCCGCCCTGCTCAGGTGAGGGACGAGTTCGGTAGGCGCTATGTGGTTACCCCCTGGGCTGGAGGGATCCGCAACGGCGTGCGGGTGGCGTCGCTGGGTCCGGACGGCAAGCAGGACACCGACGACGATGTTTCGGTGTTCTGCAGCCCTGGCCCGGCTGGCGGTTCCGCCCGCGTGCTTCCAGTTCCCACCTGGCCTGTACGGCGTGTTCCACCGTTCGCCCGTCGTGCTGGGCAGATGGACTGGCAAGACAACAGCCAGGTTGCGCAGGCCCTTGGCGCCCAGGTTCCGGCCGAGGCCGACGGCATCTTAGGCGGGTTCGGCGGGATAGTTGCGCGAGGCGCCGCGGGCGCGGAACCGCTGGAGATGGCCCGCGCTCGAAACGCGGCCGCTGTTATGGACGCCGCCGCTCCTGCTCCCGCCAAGGCGTCTGGAGCCGCCCCCGCCCAGGCAGCCCCTGAGGTCCGGGTTCGTCAGTTCTTCCCAGAGACCATGTTCGCCGATCCCTCAGTCATCACGGACGACTCAGGCCACGCCACCGTGGAGGTGCCTGTTGCAGACAGCATCACCACCTGGAGGATCAGCGCGCTGGCGTCGTCGATGGCTGGGCAGATCGGGTCCGCCACGGCGCCACTTCGCGTGTTCCAGGACTTCTTCGTTGACATCGACTTCCCGGTGTCCCTCACGCAGAACGACGAGGTATCGGTGCCGGTGGCCGTTTACAACTACCTGCCCAAGGCCCAGAAAGTGACGCTTAGGGCGGAGAAGCAGCCGTGGTTTGAGCTCTTGGACGACGCCACCAAGGAGGTGACGGTGGGGCCCAGCGAGGTGAAGGCCGTGACGTACCGCATCGTGGCCAGAGGCTTGGGCTTCCAACGCCTCACCGTGCGGGCTACTGGCACGCAGATGTCGGATGCCGTGCGCCGGGAGGTGGAGGTGCTGCCCGACGGCCAGCGCTCCGAGGTGAGCGAAAGCGGCCGGCTGGACAAGACCGTCGAGAAGGCGATCGCCATACCGAGCACTGCCGTGAAAGACGCGTCCAACATCCTCGTAAAGGTGTACCCCGGCATCCTCTCACAGGTGGTGGAGGGCATGGACAAGATACTGCAGATGCCCTTCGGATGCTTCGAGCAGACGTCTTCCACCACCTACCCGAACGTGCTGGCCCTTGGCTACATGAAGAGCACCAACAAGGCCGTGCCGGAGGTCCAGATGAAGGCGGAGGAGTACATCAACCTGGGCTACCAACGCCTGGTTAGCTACGAGGTTGCCGGCGGCGGCTTCAGCTGGTTTGGCAACGCTCCAGCAAACCGCGTGCTGACGGCCTATGGCCTGATGGAGTTCGCGGACATGGCCAAGGTGTACGAGGTGGATCCAAGCCTGATCCAGCGGACCCAAGACTGGCTGGCCAAGCAGCAGGAGGCCAACGGCTCCTGGCCGCCGGACAAGGAGTACCTGCACCAGGAGAGTTGGGGACGCATTCAGCACAGCGAGATCATACCAACGGCGTACATCACCTGGGCGCTGGCGGAAAGCGGCTACACCGAAGCGGCGGCCAAGCGCGGCGCCGACTACGTTGCCGCACACCTCAAAGAGATAGACGACGCCTACCAGATGGCCCTCGCCGCCAACGCGCTTGTTGCTGCCAAGCACGCCTCCGCGGAGGCCGCCATCGATAGGCTGGCGGAGATGGCCGTCGTGGAAGGCGATGTGGCGTACTGGAAGTCCAACCAGCCCACGATGAGCTACGCCAAGGGAAGGTCGGCCGACCTTGAGGCAACGGCGCTTGCGGCTTATGCCCTGGTACGCTCAGAGCGGAAGCCTTCCCTGGCGGCCAAGGCACTAACCTACCTCATCGCCAACAAGGACCCGAACGGCACGTGGTACTCCACCCAGGCGACGGTGCTGGCGTTGAAGGCATTGCTGGCGGCGCAAGACCGCGCAGCTGGCGACATGGATGCGCGGGTACGCGTTCTGGTGAACGGACAGCTGGCAGGTGAGTTCGCCATCACCCCACAGGACGCGGACGTGATGCGCCAGGTGGACGCCAAGAAGTGGGTGCGTCCGGGCTCCAACGACGTGCGGATCGAGTTCAGCGGCAAGGGAAGCGCGCTATACCAGATCTCCGCGGTGTACTACAAGCCTTGGGCGCCGCCCGCCCTTCGCCTCGAGCCGCTGAACGTGAGCGTGAAGTACGACAGGACGGAGCTGGCGCGCAACGACATTGTGTCCGCCAACGTGAGCGTGGGCTTCAGCGGGCAGGGCGCCGCCAATATGGTGATAGTGGATCTGGGTATACCGCCCGGCTTCCAGGTGCTCTCCGAAGACCTGCAGGCCCTGGTGGATAAGAAGGCGATCCAGAAATACACTGTTACCGGCAGGCAGGTGATAGTCTACCTGGAGCGCGTGGAGTCCGGAAAGGCGCTGGAATTCAGCTACAGGATGCGAGCCAAGTACCCGGTCCGGGCCAAGACGCCGGCGTCCGTGGCGTACCTGTACTACAATCCGGAGGTGCGGTCGGTGGTGCAGCCGGTGAATCTGGTGGTGCAATAGGCGCGTGATACCGATGGTGTGGCTCCGGACGGGTCGTTCGGAGCCACGTGCAATGGCGGCCGTGCGCCCGTGTGCGAACCAACAGGAGGACCTCGCCGCTGCGTGGAACGTTTCTGCGGTGGGCGGTCGCCATGGGGCCGGCCGCCAGGAGATAGCATCCGTCCAACGTGGGAGGTAGGTCGCTATGGCAAGCCTATTGCCAGTGATGGGGGTCGCCTTCGCATCCGGGCTGCCGGCCGCTCCGCCGGCCAAGGAGCTGCCACCGCTGCAGAGCCTGCCCGCCGTAGAGGAACTGCCCGATCCGTTCGCGTTCACGGACGGAACGCGGGTCCGCAGCCGAGACGACTGGGCGCGCAGGCGGGCTGAGCTCAAAGAGATCATCCAGCAGTACGCCTATGGCCACCTGCCGCCCGCAGGCAAGGTAACCGCCGCTGAGCAGGTCTCCAACCGAAACGAGGAGATCCACGCCACCGTGAAGGAGGTGCTGCTGCGCGTTGGCCCCGGGGGCAAGCTGCCTCTGCGCCTGTTCCTCACCCTGCCGGATGGGAAGGGCCCATTCCCCACCATCGTGGATGGAGATGCGTGCTGGGGACGGATTGCTCCGGAGATCGCGGCGGAGGTTGCAAAGCGGGGCTACGCACTCGCCGAGTTCGACCGCACCGAGATCGTGCCCGATAAGAACGAGCGCACCACCGGCCTCCACGAGCTGTACCCCAACGCCGACTTCGGCGCGCTTGCCGCCTGGGCTTGGGGCTACCATCGCGTGGTGGACTATCTGCTGACGCTCCCGGAGGTGGACCACAAGCGCATAGTGGTGACCGGGCACTCCCGTGGAGGCAAAACCGCCCTTCTGGCCGGCGCAATGGATGAGCGCATCGCCCTCACCGCCCCCAACAACTCCGGCTGCATGGGCGCCGGCTGCACCCGCTTCCCGCACGGCGGCGAGACTTTGGATGCGATCACCAAGACGTTCCCATACTGGTTCTCGCCCGTGCTACCTCAGTTCGTGGGGCACGAAAGCCAGCTCCCGTTCGACCAGCACACCCTCAAGGCACTGGTGGCGCCGCGCGCGCTGCTGTCCACGGAGGCCCGCGGCGACACATGGGCCAACCCGCCGGGGACTCAGCTCACTTACCAGGCGGCGAAGGTGGTGTACTCCTTCCTCGGCGCCGCAGATAAGATCGGAATAGCCTATCGCGACGGCGGCCACCAACACGGCCTGGCCGACTGGAAGGTGCTGCTAGACTTCGCGGACTGGCAACTGAGGGGCCAGAAGCCGGCACGCCGCTTCGATGAGCTGCCTTACCCCGACGAATCCGCCACGGCCATCAAGTGGAGGGCGCCAGGGCAGACACGGTAACACCGCCCGCCTCCAGCACCTCCTTCATGTACTCAAAGGTCCACCGGATGGCGCGGGCTGAGTTCTCGCCGTAGCCCTCGTGCTCGAGGTTGAGGGCCCCGTCGTAGCCAACGGCGCGCAATGCTGCCACGATGCTCGGCCAGTGCAGCACCCCATGGCCCGGGGCCGCAAAGCGAACGCCCCAGCCATCGATGTCGCGCAAGTGGACGTTCAGCAAGCGCTTGCCTAGCTTGTGGATGCTCCAAGCAATCTCCTCTCGCTGCAGGGCGTGCCACCCTATGTCCAGGTTCACGCCCAGCGCGTCGTCGCCCACGTGGTCTATCAGTCGCAGTAGGCCATCAGTGCCGGGGGTCATCACGTGGAGATGGCCCTCAAGAGCCAGCTTCAGGCCATGCTCCCTTGCCAACCGCGTGCACTCTTTCATCACCTGCACGTGCGCGTCCCATAGGGCCTGCCAGTCGAACCCTGGGGGCAACCTAAGGGAGAGCTTGGGATGGCCTCCGGTGGCATCGGAGACGTAGTTGCGGGGGATGTACTCGCTTGCCGCCGTGATTCCCTGAGGCCACGGCGAGACGAAGTTGACAAGCGGAGCGCCCACCGCCTGGGCGACTCCGCATACTTGGCCGAAGAAATCGATTGCGGCCTGCCGCTCATCAGCATCCAAGCTGGTTAGGCCAACCAGCGGCGAAGCGAACACCCCAAACTGAGACACCCGAAGGCCCAGTTCCCGCACCCGCGCCCGAACGGCGGATATGTTCTCGGGCGTCCACCATGGCAGCGACTCCTTGTACCAGATGATCAGCTCCACGCCCGGCACACCGGTAGCGGCACAGGCGTCTAGGGCCTCAAGCCATTTCGGCCGCTCCCGTCCATCGTACTGAAGATAGTTCCAGCCCACGTTTCCCAGGTACACTAAGGGCCTCCTTCGTCGCGCCCGGTTGCACCGAGCCACTGCCATTTCGGCTATGCACCGTCAAGGGGTGGCACGCAGCGGGTCGGCTCTACGCGCCTGGCTTTGGTTCCACTGCTCCCACTTGGCGTGGCCATCGCAGAAGACGATGTTGTTGCCGCCGTTGTGCCGGGCGCATCCACCGGGGTTGGGGTAATCTTTGGGCAACCCCAGCGTGCCGTTGGTATCTATCAGACCGTCGCAGTTTCTGGAGAAGCGAAGGCGGTTGAAATGGTTGGGTCCGAAGATGCCGCCCGACTCGAACGCGTGGAAGCCCACCGGATGCCTGGTGTTGATGTCCGCGATCCAGTAAGTCTCCGTGGGAAACCGGATGTCGGATAGGCTCAGCGGCTCGTCGCGCAGAAAGATGTCGCCGTTCTCGCCGTAGCTGAGGGGGATCGGCTTGCCCCACTCCGCCACGAACGGGTTCACCTTGCCGTCGTCCGCGTACCAGAAAGTGGGGTCTTCGTCGCTGGGGCAGGTGAAGACGGGCAGGTTCTTGATGTAGGGATAGAAGAGGAGCGGCCAGCCAACGTGGCCCCTATATACGCGGCCGTCTGGCATGCGATAGTCGCTCATGCCCTTCGGCCAGTCGTGAGATGGGAACACGTCGTCGTAGTCGGACAGGTATTGGTTGCTGGCCAAGCCTATCTGGCGCTCATTGGAGAAGCACGCCGATTGTCTTGCCTTCTCCCTTGCGCGCGCGAAAACCGGGAACAGGATCGCCGCGAGAATGGCGATAATGGCGATAACCACCAGAAGCTCAATGAGGGTAAACGCCGGCCTGCCGCAGAAACGCCGTAACATCTCCTTCCCCCCTTGTAAGCGGTGGCCTTGTGGCCGATGCTGGCTTCGGTCCCGCTTGGTTTCTCACCTTATTCCACTGTGGCTCCCTCCGTGCCTGCTGATCTCGCGCCTTCTACGGAGGCCGATCCGCTGTTGGGCTGCGCTGGGTTTGGCGGCGCGGGATAACGCGCAGCCACCAGAAACGCCCTGGCGGCGCTTGCCTGCCACAGCAGCTTCACCTCCGAGAGTGGGGAGGGGTTGGGCGCGTCCCACCGGTGGCCGTAGAACCCGTTTGGGTCCCTCACGCTGCTGTGGAGATAGCTCAGCGCACCGCCAGCAAGCTGGAGCCAGTGCTCGTTGCGGTCAACGTCATACAGCGAGAGGAAGGCGTCCAGCAGCAAGTAGGCAAAGGCGCCCTCGTCGGCAACGGCCCCGTCGCTTGGGCGAACCCATCGCGCCTCGGCGGCGGCTGCTATTCGCTCCGCCTCCTTCTTGTAGGCGTCCTGCTTGGTGATCTGGTACAGAAGGCAGTTGGCTTTCAGCATCACGCCGCTGTTATAGGACCACTTGGTCTTCTCCACCGACCCATCCAGCCTGATGTTGTCGAAGTAGAGGCCGTCGGCGTCCTGCAGGTGGGCGTTGGTCCACTGGTACAGCCTCTCGGCATCCTGGCGGTAGGCGCGCTTGCGGGTGGCCATGTAGAGGCGCAGGCCCGACACGATGGCCGGGGCGTTGGCGCAGGTGTTCTTGCTTCGGCGCACCTGCTCGCGCCAATAGAGCCCGCCGCCCAGCTTGTCGTCCTCTCCGCTCAGCACAAACCGATACGTTGCCTCGGCCTGGCGGAGGTACCAGCGGTCGCGGGTGGCATCGTACGCGTCGCACAGGGCCAGCACCATCCACGCGTTGTCGTCGTAATAACGGTCGGGCTTGGTTTGGTTGGGAAGCACCGCATAGCCAGCCACACCGTCGTACTCCGACCAGTACGACTGCAGCGCTTGGGCGTACGAGCGCAGCGGCTCCTGGAACGCCTTGCGATCAAGGCGCGCGGCCGCGGCCAAGGCGGCCAGCTGCACCCCACAGCCCCACATGAACGCGGGACCGGACGGCGAGCCGTTGCCGGGCCTGGCCGTCTCCGCATACAGGCCCGATTCTGGCAGACGGAACGCGTCGCGGGTCCTGGCCAGGGCATCCAGGCCCCAATCGCGCGCGCCTCCCTGTGCAGATGCCATTTGCGACGAAACGAGCAGCGGCGCCACTACGAGCGCCAAGAGCCACCAGCGCCACCGGAGTGCGCGGTGGCCGGGCACGAATGCAGCAAGTGCTATCATGGGCGGATGTGGCGGCCCCGACACGGCGTGGGGCCATGTACCAGTTCGCGGGAGAGCCTGCATTGCCCTCCTGCAGTTGCAGTTGCGGTCAAGGCGAGGGCAGCCCCCCTCTCCCCAAGCTTGCGCGGTGGGAGAGGGGGCCGGGGGGTGAGGGGAA